>TARA_R110000737_G_scaffold329143_2_pt1 | contig 18917 bp, 17 predicted proteins | sample TARA_R110000737 | Tara Oceans TARA_R110000737 (sample SAMEA4398027) | marine metagenome | biome: Polar Biome; feature: [SRF] surface water layer (ENVO:00010504); material: water (ENVO:00002006), including particulate matter (ENVO:01000060) such as... | depth 5 m
ATGACAATAAAAATAATGTGCCTTACAATAATGCTCGGTTTAGCGGGCTGTTCAGGCACAAGTGAGAAAGAAATTGAAAAGGTACCAGACAAGTCAGCACAAGCATTATTTGCCGATGCCCGAGCGTCCCTTGATAATGGCTTATATAAAAAAGCGATCCAAATCTTATCTGCGATAGATTCTCGTTTTCCTTACGGACCCATTTCTCATCAAATACAATTAGATCTAATCTATGCTTATTATAAAAGTGGCAATGCTGCTCAAGGTATAGCATTAACCGATCGATTTTTACGATTAAATCCTGCGCACGCCAACGTAGATTATGTCTACTATATGCGAGCGCTAATTAATATCGCAACACAAGAAAACTTATTTCAAGACATAGCGGGCATAGATCGTTCAAACCGTGATCCTACGGCAGCACGCGATGCGTTCAATGATTTAAAAATTGTCTTAGAAAAATATCCAGAAAGTAAATATGCGGCCGATTCTCGACAACGTATGATTGCGATTAAATCTCGTTTAGCAAAGTATGAATTATCGGTTGCACGTTACTACCTAAAAAGAGAAGCCTATGTGTCTTCGGCTAATCGAGGTAAATATATTGTAGAATATTTCTCTCCAAGCCCAGAGACTGAAGAAGCGTTAGAAATTATGATTGTTTGCTACGAAAAGCTAGGTTTAGCTGATTTGCGCATTAATGCGAAACAAGTATTAGCGGCAAATTACCCTAATAACTCATTGATTGCTAAATAAATAGGCAACGTATTATCGGCATTCAATTAGCCAGAATGCTTAACTAATAATTTAGCATCCTAGTACATTGACATCAAAGTGATACGACATTACCAACATGGATGTTGGTATTTAGTTTATGACAGGAACAGAAACTAAGCGTTCATCCTGAACATCGTCGCTCCTTCACATCCATGTGACCACGACATACCGTTCATCCTGAACATCGTCGCTCTTTCACATCCATGTGACCACGACATACCGTTCATCCTGAACATAAAATACCAGCATGTTGCTGGTATTTTTTTAAACCGCCCAAAACTAGATAGCCTCTTCGTCTTCTTCACCCGTACGAATACGTATCACGCGCTCAACATCGGTAATAAAAATTTTACCGTCACCTATTTTCCCCGTTTGTGCGGTTTCTAAAATGGTATTGACACAGCGATCAACATTTTCCTTTTTTACTACAATTTCTAATTTAACTTTTGGCAAAAAATCCACCATATATTCAGCACCACGATAAAGCTCTGTATGACCTTTTTGGCGCCCAAAACCTTTTACTTCTGAAACTGTCATACCCGTGACACCAATTTCTCCCAGTGCTTCACGTACATCGTCCATTTTAAACGGTTTAATTATCGCTTCTATCTTTTTCATCTTTACGACCTATAGGTTTATTTGAGACTCTGCATCTTATTGATAATTATTATCTACATAATTTCTTGTGATTGTACACAGAATTAGCTTCCAGCTATAGTGCAAAAATTCTCATCAAAGATAGATTTTGTTACACTAGTATTATCCTGAGTAACAAATCAGCTTAAAATTAATGTGCCAGATATCAGCTAAAGGAAATATAATGACAGCCCAGGCAATAATTGAGGAAATGAAAGTAATACCTGAAATAGATACTGCGTTTGAAGTTAAACGTCGAATCGATTTTATCAAGAAAAAACTGATAGGATCGGGGCTTAAAGCTCTTATTTTAGGTATAAGTGGTGGTGTAGACTCTTCTACTTGCGGTCGTTTAGCGCAACTTGCCATTGACCAATTAAATAGTGAAGTTAATGAAAACCAACAAACATATAAATTTATTGCCGTAAGACTGCCCTTTGATGTCCAAGCAGATGAAGATGACGCGCAACTCGCACTTGAATTTATAAAACCTAGCCACAGTTTAACCACTAATATCTTTGCCGCGTCTGAGGGCATTCATAATGAAACGATTAAGGCACTGCAAAACGCCAACCTTTTAACCGCTAATGCACAACAGATAGACTTCTCTAAAGGTAATGTTAAAGCCCGCTCTCGCATGGTAATGCAATATCACATTGCTGGCATATTAGGCGGTTTAGTATTAGGGACTGACCATTCAGCAGAAAACGTCACTGGATTCTTTACTAAATGGGGCGATGGCGCTTGCGATTTAGCCCCTTTATTTGGTCTATCTAAGCGACAAGTAAAACAGCTCGCATTGGCATTGGGTGCGCCCGCTAAATTAATTAATAAAGCCCCCACTGCCGATTTAGAAGAACTAACGCCAAGTAAAAAAGACGAAGACGCTCTAGGGCTAAGTTATGACCAATTAGATGACTTTTTAGAAGGAAAGAACTCTGATAAATTAGTTGAAGAAAAAATTATCGCTATCTATATGAAAACTCGCCATAAGCGCTCAGCAATACCAACAATATATGAAAATTAAGCACTTTTACTTGGAAAGTTAAAAGTTTTTTGACTATAACTAGCATTGAAAGGTGCACTCAACTAAGGAATGGTTGTTATGTCAAAATATAATGGATTTACGATTATCGAAACAATGGTAGCATTAGCAATAGTACTAAGTTTAATTGCTATCGGTATCCCTAACCTGAATAATTTCATTGTTTACACGCGTGTAGACAATGAAATTTTCACCCTCCATCGACTACTTTTAATTGCCAGAAACACTGCCTTAACTAGCAATACTAAAGTAACCCTATGTCCACTAAATGCTCAAGAGCAATGTCAAAACCTCTGGCATCAAGAGCTGAGCGTATTTACCGACATTAATAATAATAAAATCTATGAACCCTTACTTAATGAGCAGCTCGTCGCTCATAAAGCCGCAATAAAAACCGGAGACAAACTACAATATGGCAAAACACGCATTGGTTTAACATATGAAGCGACAGGGCATTTAGTGGGTTGGGGACAAAATGCGACTTTTAGCTACTGCCCTCAACATCACAAGGATAAGAGCCGAGGTATTGTCGTGGCAACGTCGGGCAGAGCTTATGTTAGCGCCGCGAATAAGACTAACAGCAAAAACATCAGGCGTTCGGGTGCTAAAATAAAGTGTTTCTAACTCATTTATTTTAAGAGTAATAGCTACTTTAACAAAGGTAGGCGATATTATTTTATGTTATTCACAATGACACTGAACAGCGAGGAACCTTGCACAAAAACGATAGTGCCTCGCTGAGCTAAACGTATAAAGTCAGACAGTTGTAGCATCAAGCAACGTACAAAAAAATTAATTTTAACTAACAATGCTTTAGGTAAACTGATGAAGAGTGCAAAATTTGCTAGCTGAGTTTAAGCAACAATGCTATAAGTAAAGCATCAATCTTAACTGAAGTTATAGTTATGTCTAAGTTAGCTATTAAAAAATCAATAAATATAAAATTTGCCAAAGGCTTTACCATCACCGAGTTACTTATTGGCGTGGTCATTATTGGTCTATTAACCGCAATTGCCGCCCCTAGCTTGAGCCAGTTTATGGTGCAATCGCGAGTCGATAATGAAGTGAGTGAAATTCATCGGCTACTATTAGCGGCACGAAACAGTGCGATAAATAGTGGTAAGAATGTCACCGTCTGCCCATTAAGCGGCACGACCTGCAGCGCCAACTGGCAAAATGAGTTAAGTGTCTTTATTAATAATGACAATAGCTTAGCCAACAACCAAAGTTATAATAGTGCCAACGAAGAGTTAATAAAAGTTAAAGGGAAAATTTCCAGCGGCGATACATTGCAATTTAGCCAAGCCATTATTGTTTTTGCACCAACAGGCCGCTTAGACTTTGGTGGCAATGGTAATTTTAGCTATTGCCCAAAAAGTGATAGCAATTTATCGCGTGGTGTTGAAATATCATTATCTGGTCGAGTATATGCAACTTCAGATACCGATAATGACGGCAAAGATGAAAATCGCAATGGTACCGATGTAAAGTGCATATAGTGGGACAATGCCCGCTAAAGTGTCGTAAAGAATGCTCAAATAAGTTATCAACGGGGTTAAATTATCACTAAGTAAGTCATTATTTAGCCCCCTTGATAGATAGAACGCTTTAACCGTGCGATTTTTTATTTTAAGCAATGTTTATTTATATTTAACGGGGTTGTTTATCAAATAATTGATTCGCTTTCGCAGAGTTAAATTTTGCATCTAATAATACACACTCAAACACTTTATACACTCGCTGTTTTTCTTTAAAAAAAGGTGTAGAGAACTTTCTATTTACCAAGGTATCAGCAAGTTTGTTGATTTTATCTTCCTTAACGTAAGCAAAGTAAATAACCTGTTGCCCCCCCACCACTTCAACGTGGCATTTAGCATCAACTTTGTACTTTTTTCCCTCTTTATTAGCTGCATCAGCAATTACGTTAGTGCTAACTAAAAGTAGTAAAGTAATAAATAATATTTTGTTGTTCATTTTATTGCTCCCAACAGGCATTAGCCGGCAATTTCTTACCCGTATTGCTAACCGACAAGGTCAAACAGCCACTGTCATTTGATTTTTGTGGTTCAAGCGCTGTCGCCGTTAACACAAAGCCACCGTTTGCAAGCGCGGCATCAATACTATAATTAGCATTTTCGGTAATAAATGGATCTTTATTTAAGCCCAATTTTTTCATATCATCAGTATATGCTCGACTATCGACATAAAATTGCTCTTGCAAGTTCGCTAATCTTAATAACTCGCGCTGGGCTTCTGTGCGATTTGAGCGAGCAACAAAGTCAGTATAGGCCGGAAAAGCCACCGAAGCTAAAATACCGATAATAGCAACCGTGATTAACAGTTCAACAATTGTAAAGCCCTTAATCAGCTTGACTTTATACATTACTGTTCCTCTTTAATATATAAGTATGTCCGCATCGTTTGCAGTGTAAAAGGGGTATTTACTACTTCTCTACCAACAATAATATTTCCAATGCTATCCCCATTATCGTCCGGTACTACGATTAACGTTGGCGCACCTAAAAATTGCTCGCTAATGACAACACTCCTTACGGCATCATCAGGAGGACCATCACCATCACCATCACCGTCACCATCATTTTTCTTCCAATTATAAACCGCAGTACCTAGTGCCAGATCAACGGCGTATAGTAAGCCGGTGCCATTGGGTTGCTCACAATGGACAACATTTGGATTTAAGTTAGGCGGAATAAAGGTGGTGAAAAATGCGACACCATTAATCACTATTGCGGCAGCGGTGCTTTTTTCACCTGAGCCTTCAAGGTTAATATACCAACCTGACTTTTTGCTAACAGCAATTGCTAATGTTTCACGTTGCTGAGTGGTCATTGTTTGACCAAAAGGGTCGTCAGTATAGTTGTATAGGCCGCCCTTTAAAATTGTTGTCGGAAATTTGGGCTCTGAAGCGCTATAAAATGATTGTGTTTTAACATGTTCATCTTTGATCATAAAAAACGTGTCATCAGTATCAATACCTAATGGATTTGATCTGTCGCCACTGCCAATGAGTACTGCGTCATAAGGCTTCTCTTGATAACTGGTAATAGTTAGGTCATTACCATCACCATCTTTAACAACATTACCGTCTTTGTCTTTCTGTTTTGTTTGAATTGTTTCGCTGATATAAGTACGAACAATCGATGGCTCGTTAAAAAAACGTGCGTCGGTGAGATCAGTAGTTCCACCTAATTCAGCTAACTTAAATACTGTCCATGGATCGTTGCTGTCAGCAGGATTAGCACTTGGCATATCAACACGCCAAACATTGCCTCCGGTGTCGCCAGTATATAACCTATCGGTTAAGCCATCGCCATCACTATCGAGTAAAGCAATGCTAGATGGAATACTATCAGTACCACTAAAGACAGTACTGCCATTGGTTGGCGCTAAGCTCCATTTCAGCGTCCCTGTAGCCGCGTCAACCATATAAATCGCTCGACCTTTTTTGTCGGCAATTCCTGGCACTTTAGCGTCTTTGGTTGCGGGGTCATAACCACCGCCAAAGAATAATACTGGCGCAGCGACCTTGCTAGCACCCGTACCTGAAACATTTAACTTAGAGTAACCGAGTTTTGGTTGTGACCACGATTGCCCTAACTCACCAAACCCTGATGACAAACCATCTACGTGCCAGAGCTTACTTGGCGCGCTAGGGCTAGTAATATCTAGTGCATAATATGAACTACCGCCACGGCGTAAGCCAAAAAATATCCAAGCTTTATCGGCGCCATTAACAATACCGTCACCATTATTATCTTTAATATATGACGTGATATTGCCATCGATACCATAAACCTTCTTGGCGGTAGAAAAGTTTTGCCTTAATGCTTTAATATTTTTAAAAAACTCTTTCGGCATAAATGCCCAGTTTTCATCAACACTATCGCCCTTGTCTTCAAACATATGAAGGGCACCGGCATTTGTGCCAATAACAATGCGAATACTATCACCATAATTAACCACTAACGGCTTTGAATGCAGTGGGTCACCAAAAACATCTGGTCGCATAGTAGGAGTAGTACCATCGTCTAATTTAACACTATCGACATTTTTACCTAACGCCCACTTTAAATAGGCATCAACATCATCTTCATGAACTTGCAATTCTGTAGCAAGTTCTGTGCTACCACCATATGATGTTTCTGCTTGCGTCTTGGTGAGTAAAGCCAAAGCACTGTTGGTGCCTATGTCACTATAAATGACTCTGTTGGTTTTTTTACGTAACATTTCAGCGACGCCACCTTCTGGAACAGCGTCACCATCTTTGGCATTATCTGGCGACCAATAACTTGTTACATCTTTCGAAAAATGGCCACTATTGTCATCAAGTGCTGGTTTACTATGTTTACCTACTTGATTACCACTGATCACTTTGTATTTTTTCAGGTTACCTTGCCAGCGCGGGCCGTTTTCAGGCTGAAACATGGCATAATAAACTGAGTTTAAGGTTTCAGTTCGATCGAAGTTATTCGCTGCAACAGAGGCTGAGGTTAAGCTGTCATTACTTGGCTCTAAACTTTCTAGTGCATTCAACAATGCGGCGGTAAGCTGAACGCTGTCTTCTGCACGGTAATAAGCTCCGCCCCCCAGTTTAGCCGCTTCTTTCAATAGCGGCGCAGCATCGTCCGCCCCCTCACTAAAACCAATAGTAAAGGTTGAAACCGTTTGCTTACCTACTAGGTTCGTATTGACATCATTTTCATTCATCCATTCTGCGACACCGGCTAAATAATTGCCAGCGAACTTAGCACCGCTAAACTTAACTGTTTTTCCGTCTTCGATGGTTGAAAGTGCTTGGATTCTAGCATCTGCGCCATTATCATTGGTTGGCACACCGTCAGTAATGAGGATAACAAAAGCTTTACTTGTACAATCATTAAACGGCGATATATATTTTTTAGTCGTCGAGTTTTCTATCGATAAATCTCGCGGCGGAGCATTGCCGGTATACCAAGAGATATCTTTATCATCATCGCCAAAGTCAATACTTTTGCCGGCAAAATATTGTTGAGCTTCATAAAGTGTTTCACATAATGGTGTCCACGTTTCTGCAGTTAGTTGGTTATTCACAATATTAAGCAACTTTGCCTCACTAGTATCAGTCATATTCTGGATACCAAATGCCACACGGCCACCGTTTTGCTGAGTAGCAGCATCACCATAATTTAGGTTAAACACTTGTAAACCGAAATCAACTGAAGGTGCAGACTTGACTACGTTAGCGATACTACTTTGAGCAATTTCCATACGACTGGTCAGTGTTTGTGCTATGGTCTCACCATGGTGCCAACGTAAATAGTTATCGGTATAAAGCGTGACAAATTGCCCAGACCAATTAACGTTAGACGTGAGTTTAACTGGCGTATGATAAATAGGGTTTTGTTTATCACCGACATAATTAATCGGGTAACCTTCAGCTAGTGACGCAATATTTTTCGGCTCTTCCCTTAAAACGTCATCTTCACAATCGATTACCTCAATATTTGCGCCATTATTATCAGGAATTTCATTCCAACTACCTGAAGCGCCTTTAAAGCTATATTCGCGGATATGACCAGAGTAGAAGCCAGTTTTAGCCAAAATTTCTCGCGCCGTTTGACAACTATTAATAGCATCTAAAAAGCGCCGTGATTCGTTATTTTTATCGGGTACGGGTAACCCCGCACCGCCGTCAGCACCGCCTTTAGTAAAGTAAATAAAACTACTATTTAATGAGTTATCATTACCAACAGCCGGATAAACTTCAAGAGGATCATAATCCTCATTGACAGAAAGTGGCGTACTCATACTGCCAGAGTTATCAAAGATGATAAGCACTTGGGTTTTATTGCCAGCAAGTTTAACCGCCTCGCTAACGTATAACTCAATATCTTCACTAAAAGATACGGTTGATATTAATAATAGTAGGCTTGTGGCCAGAAATTTTTTCATTGTGTAAACTCCAATATTTAGCTTAAACACCTAAAAGTTATCGTAAAAGTTGCTGAGCAACGCCAGTATTTACTTCGACTTCGTTGGTATTTTTTCGTCCAAATTTTCGGACCACTTGCACGCGTAACACATTACAAGTAAATACTTGCGCGGATGAAGCAGATCTGGAGGCGGGGCAATCAGCTTCTAGCTCAAGGTCATTGTTGGCAATATTAATATTTGCCGTGGTATTACTACCCGTATTGGTTTTTGTTAAGGTATTCGTTACTGCAATAGGAAATAATACTAGTGCAGAGGAAAAGGCATTATTACCTTGACCACCATTAATTTGCCTAAACAACACTTCATCAGCGGCACTAATCGCCTCTTGCGTCGCAACGACTTTATCTTCACTAGCCCCTGACATTTTCATATCTGACGTGGTATTTTGCATTAATGCGGCAGCAACTGCGGTTAACGCAATTAGAAATACCAATGCAACAATCAATACCACACCTTTTTGTTGGCTAACAGAGCCGGTAGCGGTTATCAAATGCTGAGCATGAATTTTTCGGCTTACCATGAGTCAACTCCTGCGTTATATAAGGTTACTGTAGAGCTAAATAATAAGCGCCGATAATTATCACCCGCGGCCGGTGTGAAAGCAAAGTCACCTAAATTATAAGTGTTAGTATTAGTATATTTGTTATCCGGCAAAATGCTACGCGCTAGTACATAAATACGCACAGCCAAAATTCTATTATTATTACCATTATCCCACTGTGTTAACGTCATATTATTGGCAGAAAGAAAAGTATCAACAATGCCATAGCCGGCATTACCAGGGGCATCCGTATCTATACCATACATAAAGCGAATAATTTCAATACCGTCAATAATGGGATCAAAACTCATGGTATTAGTTAGACGCCCTTGCATTAAGACGGGAACGCTATTGTTGCCCTGAACCTCATTTCTCACATAATAGATATGATGCTGGTATTGCCAAAGTTGACTATTTGCTAACGCAGGGATAGCTGCACCAGTGAATATTTCTGCTTCATTTAAATTTGCAACTAAGTAGTAGTTATTAGCTGTGCTTGCGGTTATCGGGTCGGCTATTGCCCGTTTTAATTGAATAATGTCAGATGCGATGCTCGCATCGTTAATACAGCCCATAACCGCATTATTAGCAACTGTCTGTCCCCAAAGCGTCCTAAAGTGTCCAATCGCCGCGGGAAAAGTGCCATTATTTAAACCGTCACCGACACATTCTATTGCTGGTGCGCCTGGCACCGCATTGAGCATTGAACGGTCTAAAGTACCGGTAAAGTCACCCCAAAAATTTTGTTTTGATAAATCATCACTAAGCACGCTTAAGGCAAAGCGACCATTTTCTTGTAACTCACCATAGGTTGCTGTCTCTTGTGTGGTGGTTTTAATACCAACAAAAACACTGAGTATGCCAGCAAAAAGTGCTAGGCCAACCGCCAGTGAAATAAATATTTCGACTAAGGTAAATCCACGTTGATTATTCATATTAGTTTATAAACGCCTCAACTATAACTTGCCGCCTTTTACTGCCAGCAGTACCACAGCTATTTTTTGCAGCATCACCAATTTCCGTTCGTCCTTCCCAACTGACCACGACAACTACCGCATTCAGAGCATGACTTACACAGCCTCTGACGCCGGTTAAACCCGCAACATTATTACTACCATTGACAACATCAGCGCCCATCAGAGACATTTCCCATTCGTATTGATCATTAGTAACCATTTCGACTGGCGTACACAGACCCGCAAGGGTATTACAGCGCTTGGCTGGCAACACATTGAGTGTTGCGCCATAATCGGTACCGGCATACCCGGCCAATGCATTGGCATTATTACTGCGCATGCGTTCAATAATATCTTGTGCTAACGCTGAGGCTACTGAACGTTGCATAGCGTCGAAACTACCTTTTTTTGCTGTTGCTTGCATGGCCACAGCACCTAAAATACCGGTAACTAAAATAAAAACCGCTATTAACACTTCAATAAATGTCATCCCCTTACTTGAAGACAACTTTTGATGTGAGATAGGAAAATATGAATTACTCAATATTTAATCTCCCTTTAAATAAGAATAAATAAAAAACATGTGTTAGTACTATAACTGAAAAACTTAACCAATAGGAATAGGTAATTTTAGACGAGTACAAACGCTGGTAGCGATCAAAGAAATCACTACTTAGTGGGAGTCTATATGTGTTAAAAATCACATTGGTGAACAGCATTAACCCATACCTTAAAGTATTATGACGAGTAATATTCCTCAATTTTAAGTATAATTACCACTCGAAAAAAAATTGTCTCTAAAAATTTGTAGTCATAAATGAAGCCGTAAATTTGAAAACTATCCCATTACAACTACAAACCATACCCCTTAAGACTAGCGTAATTCTATTGGCACCGCAAATACCGTATTCTCTGCTCGCCCTGGATATTCAATAACTGCTTGACCACCAAAGGATTTAAGTGCTTCGATAACTTGCTGTACTAATATTGCCGGGGCAGATGCACCTGCGGTTACGCCAACTTTTTCTATTCCATTTAGCCATGAAACGTCAATATCTGCTGCAGTATCAATCAAATACGATGTTGTGCCTATTTTTTCTGCTAATTCTCGCAGGCGATTCGAATTCGAACTGTTTTTAGCACCGACAACAAGTAATAGCTCAACTTGCTCTGCGATTGCGCGCACCGCATCTTGGCGATTTTGTGTTGCATAACAAATATCATCCTTACGCGGCCCTTGAATGGATGGGAATTTTTTTCTTAAAGCATCAATAACATCACTGGTATCATCGACCGATAATGTTGTTTGGCTGCAATAATAAAGTTTTTCGGGATTTTTAACTGCAAGCGTTGCCACATCTTCAGTTGATTCAACCAAATAAATACCGCCCTGCTCGCTTTCGTATTGCCCCATAGTGCCTTCTACTTCGGGATGGCCCGCATGACCGATAAGAATACATTCAATATCCTTGCGGCTTGTACGTGAAACTTCCATATGTACTTTTGTCACTAAAGGGCAAGTGGCGTCAAATACTTTTAAACCGCGATTTTTCGCCTCATTGCGTACCGCTTTTGACACGCCATGAGCGCTAAATATTACAGTGCTGTCGTCAGGTACTTCGTTCAGTTCATCAACAAATACTGCACCACGATCTTTTAGGCCGTTAACCACAAACTTGTTATGAACCACTTCATGGCGCACGTAAATCGGCGCATCAAACAAGTCGAGTGCTCGGTCAACGATACTAATAGCTCGGTCAACACCGGCACAAAACCCTCGAGGGTTAGCTAAAATAATTTCCATTATATTCTCATTATTGCTTAATTTACTGAACGGGTAACTTAAATAACTTCAACAACGTCGATAACAAACGTAACGGCTTGTCCGGCCAAAGGATGATTAAAGTCGATGGTAACTGAACTACCCGAAACGTCTTTTATCATGCCGGGTAACTCACCGCCCGGTTGACTAAAAGTAATAATATTACCCACTTTTGCCGGCGCTTCTGCACTAAACTTACTAATATCCATATAGTGAATATTTTCAGGTAGTGGCTCACCAAAGGCATCAATAGCGGCTAAAGTAAACTCTTTACTTTCGCCCGCTGACATACCGATAAGTTGTGCTTCAAATGCCGGTGAAATGCTAGTATCACCCATGATAATTTTAGCGGGTTTTTTATTAACCTTGGTACTATCTGCAGCAGAGCCATCAGAAAGTTTCATGGTGATATGAGCGATTATTTCCGTAGAAGCTGTGACTAAATTTGTCATAAAATATCTCTTTAAGAATTAAGATCTTGTATTTTTTTACTCGGTTCACCATTTTTAAATGAATCGAAAATCATGAGGGCTGCACCAATAAAGATCATGGAATCGGCAATGTTAAAAGCAGGAAAATGATAGCCGAAGCCATAAAAGTCTAAAAAGTCGATAACATAGCCAAATAGCACGCGATCAATTAAATTACCAACAGCGCCGCTTAGCATTAAAGCAAACGCGACAGATAATAACGCTTGTTGCTTAGGTGTTTTTGCTAACCAAACAATAAAAACAATACTGGCAGTCGCGGCGATAGCAGTGAAAAACCAACGTTGCCAGCCCCCTTGATCAGCTAGAAAACTAAAAGCGGCACCAAGGTTATGGACATAAGTTAAGTTGAAAAAAGGTAGGATATCGATCGATTGATATAAATCCATATGACTGACTATTAATTGCTTAGTCACTTGGTCAGCCACTAAAAAAACCACGCTAAGCCACAACCAACGTAAACCTGTTTCTGTAAATAATTTTTTCATAACACCATAAATTCTCTGCTATTGCTCGCGTACGAGACGCAACTCTCACGCAATTAAGAACTAGAAAACGTGCAGACTTTGTTAAAGTACTGCACGTTTTAGTTTTAATCGCATTAATAATGACTTAGTTTATGCGAATTGACGAACTTCACCGTTACCTTCTACGTTACTAATACAACGTCCACAAAGCTCAGGGTGCTGCTCGTTTTGACCAATGTCTTCAGTGACATGCCAACAACGATCACATTTAGCGCCATCTGCTGGCGCAACTCTTAACCATAAGCCTTCAACTTCAGTGGCTAACGCATCTGCTGGCGCACTTTCAACAATTTCTACCACGGCTTTTGAAGTAATTAAGACAAAGCGAAGTTCTTCACCTAATTGCTGTAACTTTTCTGCAAGTTCGGCTGTGGTATATAAGGTAACAGCAGCTTCAAGTGCTTTACCTACTTGCTTTTCTTTGCGAGCATTTTCTAGTGCTTTATTCACTTCTGTGCGCACTAATAAAAGCTCGTTCCAGTAATCATTATTTAAAACACTGTCGGTGGCAGTCTTTGGTAAGCCGTCAAACCAAACACCGGTAAAAACAAACTCTTCACGAGTATCTCCTGATGCTGTTGGCAGCGCTTGCCAGATTTCTTGTGCAGTAAAAGATAAAATTGGCGCCATCCAACGCGTCATTGCTTCAGCAATTAAATACATCGCCGTTTGACATGAACGACGAGCAACACTGTCTTCTTTCGCTGTGTACTGGCGATCTTTAATAATATCTAAGTAAAAGCCACCAAGTTCAGTCGTACAGAAATTCATTAATTTGTGTACCACCAAGTGAAATTCATATTCGTCATAAGCGGTAATAATTTCTGCTTGTAACTGCGCCGCTTTATCTACTGCCCAGCGATCAAGCGCCACCATATCATCAAAAGCAACTGAATCTGTTTTAGGGTCAAAGCCATTTAAGTTTGATAATAAAAAGCGCGAGGTATTTCGAATACGGCGATAGGCGTCAGCTTGACGTTTAAATATTTCATCGCCTGCGGTGATTTCTTGGGTGTAATTTACCGATGCGGTCCATAAACGTAAAATATCTGCACCTAAGGTATTAGTGATTTCTTTCGGCGTGATGACATTACCTAAAGACTTCGACATTTTATGACCTTTAGCATCAACCACAAAACCATGCGTAAGCACTTGCTTGTAGGGAGCTTTGCCATTCATCGCCACAGAAGAAATCATTGAAGACATAAACCAACCGCGATGTTGATCCGAACCTTCTAGGTACAAGTCAGCAATACCGTCAAATTCTTCACGAGCATTAACCACCGAGTAATGCGTAGTACCCGAGTCAAACCACACATCGAGCGTATCTGGGACTTTAACGTATTCTTGAGCATCAGCACCAATAAGCTCAGATGCCTCTAGATCAAACCATGCTTGAATGCCTTTATCTTCAACACGCTGTGCTACAGTTTCAATTAACTCAATACTGCGAGGATGCAAGGCACCGGTATCTTTATGAATGAATAGTGCCATTGGCACGCCCCACGTACGTTGGCGTGATATACACCAATCAGGACGACCTTCAACCATAGATTCAATACGACGCTGACCCCAATCGGGGATCCATTGGGTTTTTTCAATCTCGTTTAACGAGTCTTGTCGTAAACCTTTATTGTCCATACTAATAAACCACTGCGGCGTAGCACGGAAAATTAATGGTGTTTTATGACGCCAGCAATGGGGATAAGAATGCTCTAACGCATGATGGTGCACAAGCGTGCCGTGCTCTTTTAAGGTTTCAACCACATTAGCATTGGCTTTAAAAACATGCTGACCGGCAAATATCGGCGTATCCTCTAAATAAACACCGTTGGCGCCGACCGGGTTGGCCACTTCTAAATCATATAGCTTACCAACCACAAAATCTTCTACACCGTGACCTGGCGCGGTATGCACACAACCTGTACCTGAATCAGTAGTTACATGTTCGCCTAAAATAACCGGAACAGTAAAATCATAAAATGGGTGTTTAAGTTGCACAAGGTCTAAATCACTACCTTGACAAAAACCTAATGCGTGGTATTTATCGATACCAAAGCGGTCCATACACGATGTCACTAAATCAGAGGCTAGGATAAAGCGTTCTTTACCTTGCTCTGTTTGACATTGTACTAAGCTATATTCTACTTCTGCATGAACTGAAACTGCGCGGTTAGCAGGTAATGTCCAAGGTGTGGTGGTCCAGATCACGACTGAAACTGAACCTTCACCGGCATGATCTTCTGGATGATTAAATTTATCCGCAATACTTTGGTCAACGGCAGTAAATTTCACATCAATAGCCGGTGATTGTTTATCTTGGTATTCCACTTCAGCTTCAGCTAAAGATGAACCACAATCTGTACACCAGTGCACAGGTTTGAACCCTTGATGTAAATGACCATTTTCGGCAATTTTACCCAATGAACGAATAATGTTAGCTTCGGTATCAAAATCCATTGTACGATACGGCTTATCCCAATCGGCAAAAACACCTAAACGTTTGAAATCTTCACGTTGAGCATTAACTTGCTTGGCAGCGTATTCACGACACTTTTCACGAAAGACACTGGCAGAAACTTTATGGCCGGGTTTACCGACCTTTTTCTCTACCATCAATTCAATCGGTAAACCATGACAATCCCAACCCGGCACATAGGGCGCATTGAAGTCTGATAAGGTCTTTGACTTAACAATAATGTCTTTCAAAATTTTATTAACGGAGTGACCTAAATGAATATCGCCATTTGCATACGGGGGTCCGTCGTGCAAAATAAATGATTTTTTGCCTTTTTTAGCGGCACGAATTTGACCATATAAGTCTTTCTCTGCCCATTCTTTTAGCATGTTCGGTTCACGATTTGCCATGTTTCCTTTCATCGCAAAAGAAGTTGCGGGCAAATTTAGGGTTTGCTTGTAATCACTCATTAAAATAAATATCCGTTGTCTTAGTCGCTAAGGCTTTGCTTAGTGTGGTGTTATATTTTATTTACTTAACTTATCGCTAATTTATCGCAACGATGTCACTAAGTTATCGCTAAATGTTGCACAAAAGTGCGAGCCTGTTCTGTATCAATGCTAATTTGTTCAATAAGCACGGCTAGTGAGCTAAACTTTTGCTCACTGCGTAGTTTTCTCAACATAACTACTTCAATAATTGCACCATACAAATTATTATCGAAATCAAATATATGGACTTCTAATTGTTGCCTAATACCAGCAACTGTTGGTCTTGAACCGATATTGGCAACACCATAATGCTGACCAAACTGGCTGTTAACCTGCACCACGTAAACCCCTGAAACAGGAGAAACACGGCGTTTCAATCTTATATTCGCGGTAGGAAAACCCATTTCGCGGCCACGTTTGTCACCATGAAAGACTTTGCCTATCATAGAGTATGGCCGTCCTAACATGGCTTTTGCAGCATCTAAATCATCTTGCTCAAGTGCCTGTCTAATTGCCGTACTACTGACCCGACAACCCGCTAACTTATGACTCGCAGTATCAGTTACCGAAAAACCAAACCTCTCTCCTGCTGCTTTGAGCATGGAGAAATTTCCTTGACGATTTTTGCCAAAATGAAAATCATCGCCAACAATCAAATGCCTTATCGCTAAGCGTTTAACTAATAATTCTTCAATAAATCTTTCAGCGTTTAGACTAGCAAATTTCTTATTAAAATTGATACAAATTAATCTATCTATACCTAAGTTTTTTAATAATACATATTTATCACGTAATCGACACAATCTTGCCGGCGCGGTTTCAGGCGAGAATAACTCTTGTGGCTGGGGTTCAAAGACCAATACTGCCGCTTCGCAATTCAACTTTCTAGCCTTTTCAACTAAGGCGAGAATGACTTGCTTATGCCCTAAGTGCACACCGTCAAAATTGCCGATAGTTAACACGCAACCTTGACGATTGTCATCAGCGTTTATGCGCATGTTATGAATGCCACGTGTTAAATGCATAAAATAAAAAAACCTTACTGCCAAAAGTGCTTTACCACTGGCTAAATCATAATAGAATAAAATCCGACGAATTATAACTCAGTCAGTAATAAGAATCAGCCCTTAGCACGCGTTATTTTAAGATAAATAGCAAATTAACTTAGCGTTTTTTGCGCCACTTTAATATCTGAAAGTCGAATACCTAACAATAGCAAGCAAATTAAATAACTCGATATACCCGCAGCAATACAAATCAAAAGTTGTGATATCTGCGTGGCAAAGCTAAACGAAAGCCAAACATCAAATTCAGGTGATAGTTGGTAAACAATCATCGCCATAACCGCAGCAGAAATTATTAGCCGTGAAATAAACCACCAAGTTTTACCCGATAGCTGAAAAACATTCGCGGATTTTAAACCATGATAAAGCATCATAGCGTTAAGCGTCGCTGATAACGTCGTCGCCATAGCTAAGCCAATATAGCCAAAAAATGGTGCTAGCATTAGGTTAAAAGCCATGTTGGATACCATAGCTATTATGGCTATTTTTACTGGTGTTTTGGTGTCTTGGCGAGCGTAGTAGCCTGGCGCTAGTATTTTAATAAACATAAAGCTCAGCAACCCAGAAAGGTAAGCAAATAAGGCATAAGAGACTTGTAACACTTCATACTGGGTAAACTCACCTCGCATAAATAACACCATAATGATCGGCTGTGCCAGTACCATCAAACCCGCTAAAGCCGGCCAACCGAAGAGAGAAACAATTCTGAGGCCCCAATCGATCGTGTCACTAAATTCTTGCGTGTCTTTTTTGGTATGTAGTTTAGCTAAACTGGGTAATATCACTGTCGCAATGCCGATACCAAATAAACCCAGCGGAAATTCCAATAATCGATCAGCGTAATACAACCAACTAATCGAACCGGTGATCAACATACTGGCGATAATGGTATCAAGCAGTAAATTAATTTGCGTCACTGAAACGCCAAAAAGTGCGGGAATAATTAGCTTGCGTATTTTAGTCACGCCAGGAGAATTCCATGACCACGTAGGTTTAACCAAGGCCCCGGCGCGATATAAAAATGGCAATTGAAAAGCAAATTGCATAAAACCACCTAAAAACACCCCCCAAGCAAGTGCAAAAGCGGGATTGTCCATAATAGGCGCTAGATAGATCGCACAAGCGATGATGCCTACGTTTAATAGCACAGGGGTGAATGATGAAACAGCAAAGCGACCATAAGTATTTAATATAGCGCCTGAAAGGGCCGTAAAGCTAACGAACCATAAATAAGGAAAGGTTATTTTTAACAATGTGCTAGCGAGGTCAAATTTTTCGCTAGCGGGCCCATCATTTAACCAATCTAAAAACCAACCGAAGCCAAACAATGCCACAATTAATGGCGACGCTATCATGCCAAATAAGGTCACTAAGGTAATAATAACACCTAGCGTGCCCGAAACTTGGGCAATTAACTTGCGTGTTTCGTTAGTGCTATGCGCTTCATCATTGGTGTGATATTCACTCAATACCGGCACAAAAGCCTGAGCAAAAGCACCTTCGGCAAAAAGACGACGCAAAAAATTAGGAATTTTATTTGCGAAGAAAAATACGTCAGCAGAAGCCCCCGCCCCCATAATATTGGCAATAACTACATCTCGCACTAAGCCAAGTACACGAGAAATTAACGTCATAGCACTAACAATTAGTCCCGACTTAATTAATTTTTTACTCAAACAGTTAACCCCAAGCTATTTTTTTATTTTTTTCATGCCTTTTTCGAGCAGCAAACTCGCATGCCGATAAATCATAAATTGCTTATTTTACGATTAACGCTGCATAAATTACGCTGAACGCATCATATTTACCTATTATGCGGCTTTTATAAATTGATAAACAAGTCTTTCCTTGTGCGTGCAAGTTTTATTAGTAAATAAATATCAATGATAAATAATCACTTAAAACTAAGTGTTATGGGAAAAACAGCGCTAAAAAGTGTAAATATTTCGAAAATTAGTTAAATCAAAGTAGATCAACACTTCCAACTTTTAACTAAAAACTTTAGAATGCACACATTGGTTTCATTTATGTAAACGGGTAATTATCCGAACGGTCAAATTAAAGCAGTAATCTATTTGACAAACCAGTTAAAAACAGGCATATTTCGTCGCCTTAAAT
>TARA_R110000737_G_scaffold93859_3_pt1 | contig 18876 bp, 14 predicted proteins | sample TARA_R110000737 | Tara Oceans TARA_R110000737 (sample SAMEA4398027) | marine metagenome | biome: Polar Biome; feature: [SRF] surface water layer (ENVO:00010504); material: water (ENVO:00002006), including particulate matter (ENVO:01000060) such as... | depth 5 m
TGGCATCTACGGATTCATTTCAAATCACGCCTCCAATTTTTTCGCCATTCTTTCTTGGGTTGTCGTTCTTTTCTGGAATTCCAAACGATGGTTTGTATATGTCATGCTCGGCGCAGCGGTATTAGTAGCTTTTAGTCGTTTGTATTTAGGTGTTCATTATCTTTCAGACTTGACAGTTGGGGCACTCTGGGGAATATCAATCAGTTACCTGGTTTACCGATTTGCTTATTTGAATCTTCTAAAACGGCAAAATATATGATGTATTTGTGGGTTTTTCTTGGCGGAGGATTAGGCAGTTTGTCCCGTTTCGGTATTTCCAGATTGCTTACAAATTATAATGGAGGGTTTCCATATGCCACGTTGCTTTCCAATATTTTAGCAAGTGCTATTTTGGCTTTTTTGGTATATCAATTGCCAAATAAATCAGGGCAAGAATGGTTGCCTTATTTTCTAGTTATTGGTTTTTGTGGCGGATTTAGCACTTTTTCGACTTTCAGTCATGAATTGGTCTTAATGCTTAACAATGCTCAGTGGATTCAAGCATTCATCTATTTATCCGTTTCTGTGCTGTTCGGTGTTGGAACGATTTGGATGATTTCATCGAAAATCTAAGCAACGGGAATACTATCCTCAATCTCTTTCAAAAGAGCGCTTCTTTCTATAGCTAATTCAGAAAGTTTAGCGTCGTTTATTCGTTTCTTTCGTTTCAAATTTCCCCATGTGGTTTTGCTTGTGTATGCTGCCAAAAAGAAGAATCCTATCATTGCGTAGTATAGAAACCCTAATATGTAGCTTGGGTAAACATAGTTGTGAAATAAGAAAATAACAGGGATGTTTGCGAGTCCCATCAGTATCATCCCCATTAAAAACTTAACAGAACCATAAAACACTTTTCTGCGGAAACTTTTCTCAACCCACCATTTCACGAACAAATAAACCAGACCGCAATGAATAATGCCCAATAGCGTAAATGGCGATAATAAAGCTAATTTGATTCTTTCTTTCCACAAGTTTAATTTCCCTGTTTCAATTTTTTCGACAACATCCATATCTGCGATATTGTTCTTTTTCAATTTGGAATTGTAATTCTCTAGTTTCTCTCGCAGTGACTTCAATTCATTGTGAATTCTATCCTTGTTCTCATTAAAATAATGAGCGAGTTTTTGAGAATACTTGTGGCGTTGAATAAGAGGGATTTCATTTTTCACACTTGTTGGGTGCATACCTTTTCGTGTGATTTCCATTATGTTTTCATGAAAAGGAGCATCGTCGACTATTTCAACATGTGTAATGCAAGCCTGCATTCTCTTTTCGATTTCTTTTGTCAAATCCAAAATCACCTTCCCTGGATTTTCAAGATAAGCTTCTTTGTAGTCGTTTAAACAAATTTTATCTGAGGTTTCAATCAGAACATTGCTCCTTGTCATGTTTGGACTACTGTAATTCGCTCCAGTGGCAGCAATGTAAATTTTCTTTTTCCAATCTAAAATTTCCAAAGCCGTGAAGCCAATTCGTACGGCACCTTTTTTCACTGGTTTTAAACGGCGGATAAAAACATCGTCTGTAAATCCTTCACCAAAAACCAAAAGATTGCGACCGTATTTTAACACTTTAGTGCAGGTCTGAAATACTTCCTCGTTTTTGTTTTTTGTGTCTTCACCATCGTGTTGACGGTAAATAGGAAGCATATGTGCCGACCATAAAAACGGTTTAGAAAGTGGTGTGAATACATCTGAACGCGTCATAAAAAATGTAATCGGTTTTCTTAAAGAGGCTACAGTCAGTGGATCCATGAATGATGCAGCGTGATTTGAAACGTAAATTGTGCTGCCGAAAATTTCTTTTGGAGCATTTACGACAGCGGTTTTCTTAAAGTAAATTCGTATCGCATATTTCAAGGAAAAATACATACACATATATAGAAATCTCATCATAATTCTACCAAATCGGTTACAAATTTAATTTTTTAATACGAACATTTGATTTTGCACATTTAGCTTTTTACAATTCGTTGCTTAAAACTTTTTAATGTGTGCCAAAAACAGCCTTAATTTCAAGCTACCTTCGGTATTGATTCTTGCGAGAATTATTTAAGACGATTGAATATGAAAAAATTAGGCATTTTCTGCGGTGGGTTTTCATCTGAATTTGATATTTCAATGAAAAGTGCAAATACCATTTTGGCGAATATACCAGAAGGTTTTGATCCTTTTTTAATTGTTGTTCAACCAGGAAAATGGACGGTTACATACAAAGGAACAGAATCATTGATGGACATGAATAACCTGACTTTTATGTTCAACGGAAAACAGGAGAAATTGGATATTGGATTGGTATACATTCATGGAAACCCTGGAGAAAATGGAAAAATTCAGGCCTTTTTAGAAATGAAAAAAGTACCATTTATCAATAGTGGTGCCTTGGCTTCTGAACTTAGTTTCGATAAGTGGTTTTGCAACCAATTTCTTCGAGGATTTGGTATTCCAGTGGCGAAATCTATTTTGCTATACACACCGAATGACTGCACAACTGAACATATGGTTTCCAATTTAGGTTTACCAATATTTGTAAAACCTGCTGATTCAGGCTCAAGCTTCGGAATCTCGAAAGTTAGTAAAGAAGAGGATTTGCAAGGAGCAATTGCAAAAGCATTTGAGGAAGGTGAAACTGTAGTTTTAGAGAGTTTCTTAGGAGGAACTGAGGTAACTTGTGGTGTTTATCGAAATCAAAACGGAATTGAAGCTCTTCCGATAACGGAAATTGTTTCCGAGGGAGATTTCTTCGACTATGATGCGAAGTACTTAGGTAAATCTAAAGAAATAACACCAGCAAGAATTTCTGATGAAATGCGCGACAAGATACATGAGCAAACAAAAATGATTTATCAATTGATGCGATTAAGATCTATTGCAAGAATTGATCACATGATAGTTGGAGACATACCTTATGTTATTGAGGTAAATACTACCCCAGGATTTTCTGATGCATCAATTGTTCCCAAAATGATAAGTGTAAAGGGACAAAGTCTGAAGGAATTTTGGCAAGAGGTTTTTGCAGCTGAATTGCTTTAGTATATCGCCATTTCATTCATTATCGTTTCAATCTTGTCGACTGTTGTTGCGTTTGAGCAATTGTAGTTGTTTACGATAATTGCAAACGCCAAATCTTTTCCGCTTCTAGATTTTACATAACCTGCATAGGATTTTATTCGCGACATAGTTCCACTTTTTGCAAAAACTCGACCTTCACCGTTTTGACCTTTGCATACGTTGATTAACGTTCCAGTTTGACCAGCCGTTGGAAGTGAAGTTTTGAAAATGCTATACTTTGGGCTTTTGGACATTTCAAACAGCAAATCACAGAAGTTTTTACTACTTACTGAATTTGATCGAGATAATCCGCTTCCATCTTTAAGGTTCAACCCAGAAATGTCAAATTTATTGCTCCAATATTTTGTCATCTCTTTTAAACCTTTTTCTGTAGTTCCGACTCCTGTTTTTTCGTGACCTATTAGGCAAACCAATTGTTCAGCAAATAAATTTACGCTTTTCATGTTCGTGTGATGGGTGATTTCTTCTATAGTTTTCCCTTCCCATTTTTTTAATAAAGTCAATTTTTTGTAATTAGGGAGAGCTATATTTTGAATTAAGTAGTTTCGCGCATAATCAAAACCTTCAACTTCAATATGTTGACTAACGACCATTTCATAAAATTCTTTTGCTAATTGATATTCTGGGTCTGGTAAAGATCCTTTCACAATGAATTCCCTTCTTCCATATGGCAAAGTTCCAACTGCAAAACGCTCATATGAAAACGGAGCACCAAAAATATAACTTTCATCACCGGATTGTTTTGCAGCCTTGACATTGTTCATGAAATGTAGACCATCTATTTCGGGTTCGGTTCTCAATAGAGTAGATAAAGAACCAACTTCAGCCGTTTTAAAATAATAAATCAACATATTGTCTCGAAGGACTATGCCAGAAGGTCCTGCGCCATAATAATTACCCATATCACCCCACGTCCATCCTTCTGGACAACCTTCATAACCAAATGATGAGCCGTCAACAATAATTTTACCGTCTATTTTACGAACACCTAAACGAATTAATTCGTGAACCCATTCTCTTAAAAAAATGTTTTGTTTTCCGTCGGCATTAAAATATTTGCTTCCGAGGCTTGGATCGCCACCTCCTTTTATGTATAAATTTCCACTAATAACGCCATTTTGAGCAACTTGCCCATCTGTATAAAAAGATGTAGTAGGCCTATAGTCATACCCTAAAATCTCAAAAGCTGAGGCTGTAGAAAACAACTTTACAGTGCTTGCAGGTGGCAAGGCAAGTAATTTTTGATGCTCAGCAATCGTTTCTCCTGATGACAGGTCTTTTACGCAAATAGAAATACTTGCGTTTTTAAAATTATCATAATTGATAAAAGAGTTTACTGCCGTTTGAACAGCATTTTGAGCGACAAGTATTTGAGCACTCAGAAGCAGCAGGAGTAGAAGACTTTTTTTCATTTAAAATGGTTTTATCATTACTACGCAACTATTGTGCCGAGCAGAATGAATTCTTTATATTCTATATACTGATTTGCTTAAGTTTTGTTCCAAAAAATCGAGATATTCTTACCCAAAGCTTAATCGTGATGCCTAACTTAGCACTCTATTTGTACAAATAAATGCCAAAAATTCTTCGAATCATTAATCGGTTTAATATCGGAGGTCCAACGTATAACGTTGCCTATTTAACGAAATTTCTTTCGGATAAATACGAGACTGTATTAATTGGTGGTGAACCAGAAGAAGGGGAAGTAGATTCTTTACACGTGTTGGACGAGTTGGGTATAAAGCCGAGAATAATTCCAGAGTTAAAAAGAAAACCCAATTTAAGGGATGATATCAAAGCATACCAAGAGATTCGGAAAATAATTCGTGAATTTAAACCTGACATCGTCCATACTCACGCTGCAAAAGCTGGAGCTGTCGGTCGAATTGCAGCGATAAGAAGTAAAGTGCCAATTGTCGTTCACACCTTTCATGGTCATGTATTCGATGGCTATTTCTCACCTATAAAAACTAAGGTTTTTATATTAATTGAGCGTTGGTTGGCAAAAAGATCTACTGGAATTGTCGCTATTTCAATTCTTCAGAAAAAAGATTTAGCAGAAGTATATAAAATTACATCACCCGAAAAAATTCGGATTGTTCCCTTAGGATTTGATTTAAAGAAATTTCAGAATGATTTGACTAAAAATCGGACGGAAACTAGAGCGAATTATAAAATCGAGGAGGATGAAATTGCACTTGCAATTGTTGGTCGACTGGCACCGATAAAAAATCACGAGCTTTTTCTTGATGCTTTGCGAATTGTGCAGGCGCAATCAACAAAAAAAATAAAAGCCTTTATTGTTGGGGATGGATTGGAGCGTGAAAAACTTGAAGAAATCGCATTGTCAACAAAGCAAAACGAAAATTTTAGTATTGTTTTTACCTCATGGATCAAAGAAATTGACAAGTTCAATGCTGGAATGGATATTTTTTGTCTCACCTCTTTAAACGAAGGTACACCAGTAAGTTTAATTGAAGCTCAAGCGGCGAATATTCCAGTTGTTTCAACTGATGTGGGTGGTGTGAAGGATGTAATTCAGGAAAATGAAACGGGGTTTTTAGTGCCGTCAGGTAACACAAAAATGTTTGCTGAAAAGCTATTGTTGTTGATTGAAAATGAGAATATTCGTAAAAAAATGTCACAAAATGGCTGGACTTACGTAAGAGAAAGATACGACTATCGTACTTTAGTAGCTAATATGGAAAGCTATTACGATGATTTACAGAAGTTAAAGAATGAAAAATAATAGAATTTTAATTGCAATTTTCTCACTTTTTGTGACTGTTTTACTCATTTCAAGTTGTGGGATTAATAGTAATATTATGCTTAAATCTCCAACTGGTGAGTATGCCGATTTGGATTCTCTTCCATTGCGTCCTGAAGAGGAATACATAATTAGCCCAGATGATAAAATTGTATTTTCAATTTCAACCAACGATGGAACTAAGCTTATCGAATCACTTTCAAGCATTGATAATTCAGTTAAACCCTCAGGGTTTTCCACTGAATATCTAGTTCGTCAAGATTCACTTGTTGAATTACCTGTTTTAGGTAAAATTAGAGTTGCGGGATTAACCATTCCGGAATGTGAAACGTTATTGGAAGAAAAATTCTCAAAGACCTATCAAGATCCATTTGTTCAAGTTCGTATTGTAAACCAACGTGTGATTGTTTTTCCTGGTGGTGGTGGAGATGCTGTTGTAATTCCTTTATTGAATAGTAATACAACTTTAATGGAAGTTATCGCTCAAGCGGGCGGAATTCCCGAAAGAGGTCGTGCTAATTCTGTTAAATTAATGAGGAAAGAAAATGGCACAAGAAATATTTATTCCATTGATTTAAGTACAATTGAAGGACTTCGGTATACGGACATTATTGTACAAGCAAATGATTACATTTATATTGAGCCAAATCCACAATTAGCGCGAGAAACGATTAAAGAAATTGCACCAATTGTGTCATTATTTTCAAGTGCATTAATCATATTAACAGTTGTTTTAACGCTACAAAATTAACATTAACGTGTCAGGAGAATCTTTTTTTATTACCAAAGAATTTGATGCGCAGGTTGTGAAAACAGTCCTTCGGCGCAAGTGGTGGATTCCAGTGTTATGTATTGTTTCTTGTTTGACGATTACATTTTTCTATTTACGCTACACAAAGCCTGTATACGAATCGTCAATGGTCATTCAGTTGGCCAATAACGATAAGGCAAAAGAACTTCTCAATATAGATAATATCAATTCTGACGCGTCAAGCTTTAATTCAAACATTGAATTGCTGCGCTCCCAAATGCTATTTGAGAAAGCACTAAAAAAATTGAATGTAAGTGTCAGTCTTTATCAAGAAGGTAAAATTTTAACCGAAGAGAAATATACATCTAGTTCTTTTAATGTTCAGCCTTATGAATTAAAAGACTCTTCTTTAATCAATGTTCCAATTTATTTGTCATCAGAGGGAAATCAGTTAAAGTTGAGATATGATTTCAAGGGCAAAACCTACAATATGAAAGGCAAATTTGATGATCATATCATCAATCATCATTTCGATATAGTAATCAAAGTTATCAATCGCATTGAGTTAGATAAAATACTTGAAAAAGACCTTCTCTTTTTTACGTTTAATAGTATCGAATCGCTGTCCTCGAGACTGTTAAGTAATTTGACCGTCAGCCCGTTAGATCCTAATGCACAGACGATAGACATACGATTTGATGCTTATAATGCCGTTTTTTGCAAAGATTTAATAAACTCTTTGACAAGCACCTTTTTTAGTTACGACTTAGAGTTAAAGAAAAAAGGAGCTGAGAACATTTTGTTATTTATTGACAATCAATTAGACAGTTTAAATATTGAATTAAAAACTTCCAAGGATAGTTTAGTAAGTTTTCAAAGAAAATCGAATCTTTCAGACCCCGACGGTTTAGGTGTTAATTTATCAAATAACGCCGGAAAGTTGCAAGACCAGCTCTTTTTAATAGAGGATGAATTGAGTGGTTTAAATAGTGTAATGGCCAAATTAAATGCTGAACCAAATCGACTTGAAATATATCGACTTTTGCCAGAAATGTTGGGCAAGAGCTATGAGTCTTCACTTTCCAGTCAGATTGAAGCTTTACATGAACAGCTCGAACGAAAAGAAAATTTGTTGTTTAGTGTGACGGAAGATAATCCTGAAATCAAATCTTTGACATTGAAAATCGCTTCGAGAGCAGCAGGTATTCGAAAAAGCGTTAGCATCGTTCAGAATCGATTAGTACTTAATGCAAAAGTCATCCGAGCAAAATTAGGAGGAATAGAAGCCGATATGATGAGAATGCCAGAAAAAAAAATGGAATATGGTCGTCTCAAAAATATCCAAGATTTGAATGATAAATACTTTAGTTTATTGACAGAGAAAAAAGTAATGTATGCGATTTCTAATGCTGGTTTTTCTTCTACGAACAGAATTTTGAGTCGTGCAGCTATAAACTCAAACCCTATTGAACCGAATCAGAAGAAATTGTATTCTGCATTTTTAGGTTTTGGCTTTTTACTTGGTATGATTATTTTATTTCTGAGCTATGTGCGCTTCAATGAAGTAAACTACATGGAAGACTTGAAAAAAATATTACCAAAGAATATTTCGTATTTAGGATCAATTCCTCAATTGAAGAACTCGATGGACTTCTCAGAAATACTTGTTCATGAGAGTCCTAAATCAATGATTTCTGAGGCGATGCGAAATATACGAACCAACCTGAATTTCGTTTCTCCAGATTATCAAACCATAGCGATTTCATCCTCAGTTTCAGGTGAAGGAAAGACCTTTGTTAGTCTTAACTTGGCAGCTATTATTGCCATGACAGGAAAGAAAACTATCCTTATCGATTTAGATTTAAGAAAACCAAAAGTCCACATTGCACTCAAATCTGATAATAAATTAGGGATGAGTAATGCTTTGATTAAACAAAATACTTGGCAAGAATGCGTTCAGCATTCGCAAGTGACAAACTTAGATTTCTTGACGTCTGGCCCAACACCACCGAATCCATCGGAATTAATTCTTGGTAAAAAAATGGAGGAGATAATTGAGGGCCTTAAGGAAGAATACGAGGTTATAGTTATTGATAATCCGCCAGTTGGTGTCGTTTCTGACGGTGTTAAGTTACTTTCCGAATCTGATATTCCAATTTACGTTTTCAAATCACACTTCTCGAAAAGAAGTTTTGCCGAGCGTGTTGAAGAATTAATTGAAGTGCAACAGATTAAAAATTTAAGCGTAATTCTCAACGGTGAAGTAGGAAACCGCAAATCGTATGGTTATAATTATGAATATTATTCAGAGGAAGAAAAGCCTAAATCATTTATTTCTCGTATTTTAGGGAAATGAATTTTACGAAGTGCAAAATTGAAGGATTAGTAATGCTTGAACCTCAGTTATTTGGAGATGAACGAGGCTATTTCTTTGAGAGTTTCAATTTAGCTGAATTTGAGAAATCAATAGGAAAGTCATTCCAATTTGTTCAAGACAATCAATCTTTATCTAATAAAAATGTGGTTCGCGGACTTCATTTTCAAGCCCCACCTTTCGATCAAGGAAAATTAGTACTTGTTGTTCAGGGCTCTGTTCTCGATGTTGTAGTGGATATTCGCATAGATTCTAAAACTTACGGCCATCATTTTTCAATACTACTAACTGCAGAAAATAAAAAACAATTTTGGATACCACCTGGTTTTGCACATGGTTTTGCAACTTTGGAGGATCAAACAATATTTCAGTACAAATGCACTAATTACTACCAACCATCAAGCGAAGATTGCGTCTTATGGAATGACGAGACATTAAAAATTGATTGGCAAGTTGAAAATCCAATTGTTTCTGAAAAGGATCAAAAAGGAAAATCTTGGCAAGAATTTAGCACTCCGTTTTAGTATGGTATTATTGTATTTTCTTCTTGTTCTTTTTTCAAGCATAGCTATTAGCGCTATTGGCAATAGTTTAGTTTTAAACTTTGCAAAAACATTAGGAATTCGGAATAAGAATAACATTACAGTGCGGTGGAGCAACGAGTCAAAACCTTCACTTGGTGGCGTAAGTATGTTTCTCGTCTTTGTTGTCAGTGGTTTTGTAGTTTCCATTCTTTTGAATGAAGAGTTGCAATTGATTAAAAACGAATACTTAGGATTCCTTCTAGCTTCTTCCGCAGCCTTCGCGATGGGGATTTCTGATGACGCTTATGATACCAAGCCATGGTTCAAATTGCTAATCCAAATTACCTGCGGCGTAATTTTTGTTTTCTCAGATATTACGATCGACTTGTTCAATCAGCCTATTTTGGATGCTTTGATAACTATTTTGTGGGTCGTAATTCTTATGAATTCCTTGAACATGTTGGATAATATGGATGGAATAGCGGGCACAGTTACACTATTCGTACTCATTTCATGTTTGCTCGTTTTATTCGTCTCTTCTGGATTTTTCATAAGTATTTGGTCGCTTTTATTAATTGCCTGCGCTGGAACGATGATAGGCTTTTTAATATACAATATCCATCCTTCGAAATTATTTATGGGTGATGGTGGAAGTCAGTTTACCGGTGTGATTGTTGCGTTTTTCACAATAAAAACTTTGTTCCATGCTAATGAAAGTATTGGAACGACTTCTTGGTTAGGTCCATGTTTGGCCTTAGTTGCCCTTACTCCAGCCGCTGCCGACACTTTGACTGTTGTAATAAATAGATTGAAAGCTGGCAGGTCGCCAATGGTTGGTGGTAAAGATCATACCACGCATCATTTAGTATACTCTGGAAAAAGTGATAGCCAAGTTTGGAAAGTCTTTTTAGGTTTGAGCATTCTTTCCTCAGTAATGACAGTTTTGCTCTATATTTTGGCTGCTAATTCAACGATGGCTGCTGGAATTATTGGGATAGTTTATTTTCTGTCTGTTTTTTCGTTTTTACACAGAAAGACCATCAAATATCAACAAAAAGCATAGGGTATTCCGTGAAATGCTAACTTTGCTAGTACACGAAAACAAATCATAAAATGCCAGCAAAGTTCTTAGGTTTTTTCTTTTTCTTCATTTCGTTAAGTTCATGTCAAGGTCAGAATACTAAGGATTTGGCAGAGCCAACAAAGGAGTCTTCTCTAAATGGTCATTTTCGAATGCCAGCATTACCAAAGGAGATGACGTTTGCAGGTGAAAAAATTGATTTGAGTGACATTGATATTCGAGAACGATTGGACAAAGAGCTTCATGCCATTGTTTTCTTTCACAACCTAATAATCACTTATTTCAAAAGAGCAAATCGATACATGCCTGAAATTGAATCGCTTTTGAAAGAAAATAATATCCCCGATGATTTTAAATATTTAGCTTTGATTGAATCAGGCTATGATAATGTTGAAAGCAGAAGTGGAGCCCATGGATTTTGGCAATTCATGCCACAGACGGCGAAAGAATATGGCTTAACAGTCAATTCCTTTATTGATGAAAGACAAGATTTGCGAAAAAGCACACCAGCAGCAGCCAAATATTTGCAAAAAGCGAAAGATACTTTGGGTAGCTGGATAGAAGCGGCTGCATCCTATAATCGTGGAGTTGGCGGTGTTCGTAGCGATCAAAAATGGCAACACGTAAACAGTTATTTTGACGCACACATGAACAATGAAACCTCTCGTTATGTTTTCAGAATGATGGCGGCAAAACTAATTTTCGAAAACCCTTTGAGTTATGGCTACGATTTAAATGAAATTGAATTGTATCCGGTTATTGAAACCAAAACAATTGTGGTTACAGACGAAATTCGAGATTTAGCACTTTGGGCAAAAGACAATGGCATCAACTATAAAATTCTAGTGAAACTTAATCCTTGGATTCTTACAAATACTTTGAAAGCGAAAGCAAGTGGATATTCTATTTTGCTCCCAACGGACAATTCTCAATATAGCAATTACGGAAATTAATAATGGCAAAAGAGAATCTTACAATTGACATTTACGGAGCAAAAGAACACAACTTAAAGAACGTTGACCTTTCCATTCCCAGAAATAAATTAGTTGTTTTTACTGGGCTCAGCGGAAGTGGCAAATCCTCTTTGGCTTTTGATACTCTTTATGCCGAAGGGCAAAGAAGATACATAGAAACATTTTCGGCTTATGCTAGACAGTTTTTAGGTGGATTGGAACGACCCGATGTCGATAAAATTGATGGATTAAGTCCAGTCATCGCGATTGAACAAAAAACCATTTCAAGAAGTCCAAGATCTACGGTAGGTACGATTACAGAAATTTATGATTTTCTGCGTTTGCTGTACGCTCGAGTTGGTGATGCCTATTCTTACAACACAGGTGAAAAAATGGTCAAATATTCTGATGACCAAATTGTGGATTTAATCATAGAACAATACCAAGGCAAAAAAGTAATATTCCTAGCGCCGAGAATCAAAGGTCGGAAAGGACATTACCGCGAATTATTTGAGCAATTCCTGAAAATGGGATTCACAAAAGTTCGTGTAGATAATGAGGTAATGGAAATTACCAAAGGCATGCGTCTGGATCGTTATAAAGTCCACGACATCGAAATGGTCGTTGATCGTTTGTTAATCGATAAGAAAGACCGAAAACGCATTTACGATTCTGTTTTAACGACTATGAAACATGGTGCAAAAGCGATGATGGTGCAAGACTTCGAAACCAATGAAGTTCGCCATTTTAGCCGCACCTTAATGTGTCCTACAACAGGAATAAGTTACCCCGAACCCGAACCAAGTTTATTTTCATTCAATTCACCTTATGGAGCTTGCCCGGCATGCAGTGGTTTGGGAGAAGTGGCTGAAGCCGATTTAGATAAAATTATCCCAAATCCGCAAAAATCAATTAAAAATGGTGGTTTAGAGCCTCTGGGTGAATACAAACGAACCTGGATTTTTGACAAAATAGAATCTTATTTGCGCAGCGAAGATTTTTCGATAACCACTCCGTTGGCAGAATTTCCAGAAGAAATTATCAATGTGCTATTGTATGGTAATGATGGAATCGAACGATCTAAAAAAACAACTTTTATCGCTTTTGAAGGAATCGTAAATTTCATGTCTCGTCACGCCGAGGAAAGTACAGCGGGGATTCAACGTTGGGCGCAAAGCTTTATGAACAAAGTTCCATGCTCCACCTGTGAAGGAGCTCGATTGAAAAAAGAAGCGCTTCATTTTAAGATTAACGATAAACATATCGGTGAATTATCGGCTATGGATTTGAGTGAATTGAAACTGTTTTTCGATGAGGTTCCAAAGAAATTATCGCCTTCTCAAATGACAATAGGAACGGAGATTTTGAAAGAAATCAATGCTCGATTGAGTTTCATTTTGGAAGTTGGATTGAATTATTTGACCTTGCACCGTTCATCAAAAACACTATCTGGTGGGGAAGCGCAACGAATTCGTTTGGCCAATCAAATTGGTTCAGAATTGATAAACGTACTTTATGTGTTGGATGAACCGAGCATAGGTTTGCACCAACGCGACAATACCCGTTTGATTAATTCATTGCTTCGTTTGCGTGATGCTGGAAATTCAGTTTTGGTTGTAGAGCACGACAAAGAAATTATGGAAGTAGCAGACTTCATTGTAGACATAGGTCCTGGAGCTGGAAAGCACGGAGGCCAGATTGTAAATGCTGCTCCTTACAAAGAATTGATGTCTAAAGACTCCATGACAACGCAGTATTTGCGTGGCGAATTAAAAATTGAAATCCCTAAAAAACGGCGCAAAGGAAACGGCAAGAAATTGTCGCTTTTGGGAGCAACTGGACACAATTTACAGAATGTAGATTTACATATTCCTTTGGGAACTTTTACTTGTGTCACAGGCGTTTCGGGAAGTGGAAAGTCATCTTTGATTAATCAAACATTGTATCCAATTTTGCTTGCACATATTTACAATGGTGTGCGTAAACCTTTGCCTTACAAATCCATCAAAGGAATTGATAACATTGATAAAATTATCGAAATAGATCAAAGTCCCATTGGTAGAACGCCGCGTTCGAACCCAGCGACGTATACGAAAGTTTTTGATGAGATAAGAAGTCTTTTTGCCAGTTTGCCAGAAGCACAAATTCGTGGATACAAAGCAGGACGATTTTCATTCAACGTTAAAGGTGGTCGTTGCGAAACCTGCAGCGGTGGCGGATTGAAAGTTGTAGAAATGAATTTCTTGCCCGACGTTTATGTAGAATGTGAAACCTGCAACGGTAAACGATATAACGACGAAACTTTAGAAGTTCGCTACCGAGGAAAATCAATTTCTGACGTTTTGAACATGACAATTGAAGAAGGGGCAAAATTCTTCGTCAAAATTCCAAAAATTAGTCGTGTTTTGGATACGCTGAACTCTGTTGGTTTGGGTTACGTGCAATTGGGTCAATCCTCGACAACGCTTTCCGGAGGCGAAGCACAAAGAGTGAAATTATCGACTGAACTTTCAAAAAGAAGTACAGGAAATACCATGTATATTTTGGATGAACCTTCTACTGGATTGCATTTTGAAGACATTCGCGTTTTATTGGAAGTTCTTCAGAGATTGACTGATGAAGGAAACACCGTTTTGGTCATCGAACACAATCTAGATATCGTAAAAGTGGCAGATCATATTATCGATGTTGGACCAGAAGGCGGAAAAGGTGGAGGAATGATAATCGCTGAAGGAACACCAGAGCAAATCGTTAAGAAATTTGAGAAAGTTTCGCATACTGCCAAGTATTTGAAGGGTGAATTGGAATAAAGCTTTAAATTAGCAAATACACTTACTCGATTATTTAATAAGTAGAAGCTATGATAAACAAAATTTTAGTTGTCCTGAATGTCCTTTTCGGTTTGATATTTATCAATTCTGGCTTGAATAAATTTTTCAATTATATGCCCATGCCAGAAGAAATGCCAGCAAGAATGGCGGAGAATTTTGAAGCATTTATGACAATAGGTTGGTTAATGCCATTGGTTGCAGTAGTCGAAATTGTTGGCGGATTTCTTTGTTTAACCAAAAAATACCGAGCGTTGGGAAGTTTAATGTTGTTGCCAATCGTTGTTGGAATTTTGTTGACTCATATTTTCGTAGCGCCACAAGGCTTAATTATTGCTATAGTTTTATCTGTCATTTTACTTTGGAATTTAGTTGAAAACCGAGCGAAAATTCAATCATTGTGGAAGTAATTGGTTGACAAAATGATGAAGTTGAGACTGTAATTGATCAGTTGCATAGCCGTTAAAATGACGGTATTCAATTCAAAATGTTTTGAAAACAAGGAGGGAATTTACAATCGTAAGTTTTAATCATTTCTCATGTAAGCTTGCTTCTGTTTTATATATTTAGTTATATTTATTTGATAAAGATGACCCTCTCTAAATTCAATTTATTTATGAAAACGTCTTATCGATTTTTGTTTGCCACAATCTTATTTTGTTCTGCGATCACTTTAGTTGCTTGCAAAAAGCTTGAGCTAAATAAAATTGCTTCTACAGCATGGTCGCCGAATTTAGCTATTCCATTGGCAATAGGAGAATTTGGAGTTTATGATGTCTTGACGAGCAAGGATTCGAGTATTTTAGACATTGGTCCCGATGGTGCTTTGGCAATCGTTTATACAGAAAGTGCAGACATTGTCCAAGCTTCAGATTTACTCGCTTTGCCTGATCAAAATTTCAATTACAACGGTTCAATGGCTTCATTGGGAATTCCAACAATACCATCTTTTTCCGGAACGCAAAGCTATACGACAAACCAAACTTTCCCTCTAAGTAATCCATCTGGCGGTAATTTGTTCACGATAGATTTTCGTACAGGTAATTTAGACATCAATGTCTCTACCAACTTGATGCATTCGGTAAAATATGATTTCACTTTTCCTGATTTATTAGAAAACGGCATTGCGGTTACCGAATCGATTAATCTGATATATACAGGTCTAATTCCCCAATCTGGTTCGACGAGTCTTAATTTGGGTAATTCCATTTTAGATTTAACTAATGGTCCCGGCGGTTCAAATGAAATCCGTGTTCAGTTAACAGTTACAATAACGGGTTCTGGAAGTCCAATTTTAGGAACGGAAAATGTTGGTTTTGATATAGCTATGCAAAACCTCGATTTTGATTTAATTACAGGAAATTTAGGAACAATCGCGTTACCAAGTTTCAAAGACACGATAGATTTGAAATTGTTCAATAACACGAATCAAGGAACATTCACCATTATCAACCCAAAGTTAGATTTCAAATTCAACAATAGTTTTGGAATTCCAGTTGACATCAATTTCAACTCGATAAAAACAAAAGAAATTGCTTCTGGAAACGAATATAATTTGACAGGTTTTCCGCCTAGTTTTTCTTTGTTAGCGGCACCTACTGTGGGACAAAATGCTACTTCAACTTTGACCATAACCGATCAAAACTCTGCCAATTTGCAGAATATACTGTCACCGACGCCAAAAGTTTTGATCTACGACATAGGAGGTTCAACGAATGGTAGCAATACAAACTTTATTACTCACGATAGTAAAATCAATTTGCAAGGAACCTTGACTTTGCCTTTGGAAGGTTATGCTACTGGATTTCTGCTGCGTGATACCATCGAGGCCACTATTGATTTGGATAATGAATTTGTCGAATCAGCACTTTTGAGATTAAATATCGAAAATGGTTTTCCAATTGAAGCAGGTGTGCGAATTCTTTTAGTTGATCAGAATTATGCTCTTCTCAAAGATTTGACTAATGGTTTTAAAAATTTAATAAACGCAGCTCCCGTTAACAGTGCAGGAAGAGTTACTCAAACAGCAACAGCGATTAATGATTTTACAATTACAAATACTGAGTTGCCGACTCTGCAAACTATGAAATACATCATATTCGAAGTTGGAGGTCAAACGTATCAAGGTAATTTGGGCACGGTAGTGAAATTTTATGACGATTATAAACTGAAGTTGCGATTAGGAATGCAAGTTCAAGGAAAAGTAAACCTTTAAAAGTAGAGAAATGGAAAAGAAACTACTACAGCTACTTTTAGTAATCGGTTTGATTTTTAGTGGAAGTACAGCTTCATTTGCGCAGCGAAATTTTGGATTTTATAATGGTTTTCAAAACCTACCACAGTCGCATTATTACAATCCGTCGTGGAATGCAAAAAACAACGTTTACTTCTCAATTGGGACGGGACTGCACAGTTTAGGTGCTTCGAATAGTGGTTTTGCATTGAAAGATATTTTGGTTGATCGATCGCAGGATGATTCTTTGGAAATTGACATAGCCGGTGCTTTGAATAAAATGGCAAATCTAAATTACCTTGGAGCCACAATACAAAACGAGTTATTTGGCCTAGGCATAAAGCTGAAAAAGCACTACATCAGTTTCGGAATTGTAAATCGACTTGATTTCCATTTGGCCTATCCAAAGGATTTTATTCAGTTGATTTTTGAAGGAAATGGAGGAGCATTTTTAGGCCAAAGAGCGAACATGGATGGATTGGGTTTCAACATGAATAGTTACGTTGAATACGGCATTGGAATCAATAGAGAAATAGGTTCAAAATTAAAGATAGGCGCTAGAGTGAAATTGCTATCTGGTGTCGCTAATGTCAAAACAAAAAAGAGTGCTCTTGGATTAACAACTGATGCCACAACTTTCGATTTAACTCTTGATGGAGAACTTGATTTGCGGACTTCTGGAATTCCGGATAGTGATAGCACGTTTGACCAAAAAGGTGCTTACAACTTCAAAAATAGAGGTTTGGCATTTGATTTTGGTTTCACATTTGAAGCAACAGAAAAATTAAAATTGACAGGAAGTCTGTTAGATTTAGGCAGCATAAGATGGAAGCAAAATGTTCAAAATTTTGAACGAAAAGCGTTCAGTTATAACTTCCAAGGAGTTGATATCAATCAGGCTTTACAAGATTCAAACTACCTAGAAACTTTTCAAGATACATTCAAAGAGATTTTTCTTGTTGATGGCAATAATGCTTCTTACAGAGCAGCCTTACCAATGCGAGTTATACTCGGCGCAACCTACGATTTAAATAAATTATTTGGCGTTGGAGCCGTTTGGTTTTCAGATTTCACGAACAAAAAGTACAGACCAACTTTAATGTTAACAGGAAGTCTTCACGTAAAAAATTGGTTGTTCGTTAACGTAAACTATTCAATTTCTTCAAGAAGCGCTAAAAATCTTGGAGTAGGTCTTGGATTGAAAGGATTGGGGATGTCTTATTTCATCACTACAGATAATCTATTAGGATTTATGAACCCAGCTGGAGCGAGAAACTTTCATGTCAGTACTGGATTAGGTTTTTGCATTGGGAGAACGGATAGGGAAAAGGAAATTGATAATTAACAATGGATAATGTACAATTGACAACGGCGCCTTCGACTCCCACTCAGTCGACGTGTCTTACTCTATTCTCGGCTCTCTAATCTCTGTTCTAAATCTATTCCTCCCATCGCTTAAAAACAATACTAGCAATATGCCCACCAAAGCCAAAGGTATTGCTCATGGCATAAGTCATTTCTTTTGCTTTTCCTTTGTTCATCGGGAAATCATATAATCCAGCGAAATCAGGTTCAATGTTTTCTGTATTAATTGTTGGAGGAACAATCCCTTCGCGCAATCCCATTACACAAGCAATTCCTTCAATTGCACCAGCAGCACCAAGAAGGTGGCCGGTCATTGATTTTGTTGCTGAAATAGAAAGATTTTTATTTTCGCCAAACACTCGTTTTGCTGCTTTCAATTCCGACAAATCACCTTGTGGAGTTGAAGTCGCATGCATGTTTACGTAATCGATTTGTTCTGGTTTTAATCCGGCTTCGCGAAGTGCTTCTACCATTCCGAGAACAGCTCCGTCGCCTTCAGGATGTGTTCCCGTTAAATGATAAGCATCAGCAGCCATTCCGCCGCCAACAACTTCTCCATAAATGATTGCGCCACGTTTTTTGGCGTGTTCATATTCTTCTAAAATCATGGCGCCAGCTCCTTCGCCCATAACAAAACCATCGCGGTTTACATCGAAAGGACGAGAGGCTTTTTCTGGTGTGTCATTTTGTTTCGAAAGTGCTTGAGCAGAAGAGAATCCACCGATTGCAGAACCCGTAATTGCGGCTTCTGAACCTCCAGTAATAATCATGTCTGCTTTGTCCCATTTTATATAATTGAAAGCTTCAATCATCGCTGTATTGGATGTTGCACAGGCAGAAACAGGACAAAAATTTACACCACGTAAACCATATTTTATAGAGATAATTCC
>TARA_R110000737_G_scaffold352130_1_pt1 | contig 18817 bp, 16 predicted proteins | sample TARA_R110000737 | Tara Oceans TARA_R110000737 (sample SAMEA4398027) | marine metagenome | biome: Polar Biome; feature: [SRF] surface water layer (ENVO:00010504); material: water (ENVO:00002006), including particulate matter (ENVO:01000060) such as... | depth 5 m
CTTGAACGAAAATGTAAATGTGGAATTGTTAATTCTTCGGTCGAAATAACTGTATCACTATATAAGATAATATCTATGTCAATTGAACGAGATTCATATTTCTCATTTTTTTTCGGCAGCCTGCCCAAATCTTTTTCAATTCGCTTGATTTCAGCAAGTAGATTGGTAGGTGATAATTTCGTTTGAATCTGGACGCAAGTGTTTAAAAACAAAGTGTCAGATTCAAACCCTTGAGCTTCGTTTTCGAAATTTCCCGCCTTGATAATAAATTTACCAACCCTTACATTTAATAAAGTAATGGCATTAAGAATGTGCTCTTCCCGATTTCCTGAATTACTGCCAAGAGCTAAATATACTTCTTGTGTTATTTCCATTCAAAAGTGTTGATCATTTTCAGCAGATCTCTTTTCAGGTAATCAAGTGTTGGCCGCAAGGAGTCATAATTTGGTTTAGTGTTTAATAGTACTACTCCGCTAACAAACCTGGATGTTGAATCGGTAAGATAAAATTGAAAAGGAGTTGCGACATCACCTTGAAGCTCGAAAAAGGTTCCAAATACTTTTTTTTCAGGATGAATTATTTTTGTGTCTTCTATTGCTGTAGCTTTCAGTTTATGCTCATCAACTTTATCATTGGCAAAATTGACATATGACCCAAGTGGTTCTTCCATAACGATATACGAAAAATTAATTACACCATTAACCGGCCCTAAATCGATGTCTTTGTGGCAATTATCAGGAGAAACTTCTTTCACAGTATAATACTTAGACTTTTCAAAAGTATAAGGGCAACGATCATCAAATTTTTCGTAAACGGGTTCTGGCAATTCAGATCGTAAATAACTTGGTGGTTTAGGGATAGGAATAGCATCATTTCCGCACGAGATAAGCAAGGAAAAAAGAATTATAAATAATGTAGTTATTTTCATTCCTCTGTTTTGTTTGCCGTAATAATCCTTACCATCTTTATACGACGTTTATCGGATGCTTCTACAACTAATTTCGTCTCTCCAACCATAAAGCTTTCATTGTTTTTTAAAATTCTTCCAGCATTTTCAACTAAAAATCCTCCCAAAGTTTCAGCATCACCTTTAATTTCTTCAAACTCTTTTCCGTCAACATCTAAGACTTTGTAAACGTCAACTAGAGCTGTTTTACCTTCAACTCGATAGGTTTGGTCATCAATTTTGGTGTATACTATTTCGTCTGTATCAAATTCATCAGTAATATCCCCAACGATCTCTTCAAGAACATCCTCCAAAGTACAAATTCCACTCGCACCACCGTATTCATCCACAACAACTGCCATGTGCATTTTCTTTGATTGAAATTCTTTCAACAAATCGTCTATTTTCTTGTTTTCCGGAATAAAGAACGGCAGGCGAATAAGATCAAACCATTTTATAGCTTTTTCTTTATGGCTCAAAAAAGGTAGAATGTCCTTAATGTATAAAAGTCCTACGACGTTGTCAAATGATTTGTCGTAAACTGGAATTCGAGAATAACCTGATTCAAGTATTAATTCCATGATTTTCTCATAGCCCCATTCTTTATCAATTGCAACAACGTCCATTCGTGGTCGCATAATTTGTCGAACTTCTGTATTGCCAAATTTTACGATTCCCTCAAGTATGCGATGCTCCTCATCACTCGTATTTTCTTCTTTTGTTAGTGCAAGAGCTTGTTCTAATTCATCACTTGAGATTTTAACACCTTTCTTTTTTGCTCTTTTATGAATAAAATTGGATCCATTAACGAGGAAGGTCTTAATCCAAGAAATTGGTGGTGCTGAAGACAAGAAATTCAATGGTCCTGCCATGACTTTGGAAAAGGATAAGGCATTTTTTGTTGCGTAAATCTTGGGAATTACTTCTCCAATCAGCAATAAAATTAGGGTAATTACAAATACTTCTATAATCAAGTGAAAGGTGGAATCTTTGTCGTTTGGTAAAATTTGATTAATAACTGAACTTGACAGAATAACGATTCCAACATTTACAAAATTATTCGTGATTAGTATTGTTGCGAGTAATTCCTGTGGCTTTTTAACTAGTGAAAAAGCAAGTTTCCCTTTTTTACTTTCATCGGTTTTTAAGCTTTCTTTATCCGTTGGGTTAAGCGAGAAAAATGCTGCTTCTGATCCAGAAATGAGTGCAGAAATGAGTAGTAAGACACCGACAATTACAATTAGAACAATAATTTCAGATGAGTTTCCAGATAACTGGCTACTGACCAGCGGGTCTATTAATGAACTTATGGGGGGAACTGTCATGAGCGATTAAAAAGGTAAGTCATCTGTTTCATCATCTTTAAAATCTTTAATGTTTTCTGGCGGAGTAGGAGTGCCTGAATTAGAGTAATTTGGTTGATTACTAGGTTTGTCAGATATTTCAGGTCTAGTTAAAATAGTTAATTGATCAGCAACAACTTCCGTTGTGTATCTAGTTTGACCTTCTTTATCTTGCCAAGATCTTTTCTTTAATCGACCTTCAACATATATTTTCATTCCTTTTTTGAGGTATTTTTCGGCAACTTCTGCCAATCCACGCCAAACTACAATGTCATGCCAGTCGGTGTTTTCTTTTTTCTCTCCTGTTGATTTATCAGTATAAGTCTCTGAAGTTGCAATGGGAAAATTTGCCACTGCTGCACCGTTTTCCAGATGTCGAACCTCTGGGTCTTTTCCCAAATTTCCGATTAGGATAACTTTATTTACTGTACCAGCCATAAAATTTAAAATGCATTATTTACAAATATAACAATTAGCGACTAAGAGAAGGGTTTTCTAAGTCCCAATTTCTAATCTTTCAAATTCAGATAATCGACTAAGGGCTTAGGAAAAGGATAGTCCTTCAAATTTTGATTTTTAACCCAATCCAAATCTTGAAATTCTACTTTAGCTTCGAGCTTTACTGAATAGAAATGAATATTCAATTTCTGATGACTTAACAAATGTTTCGAAGGCTCTTGAACTAATATAGGGGCTGAATCTATTTTATATTTTAGTTTTATTTCTTCGGAAAGTTCCGCTTTATCATCAGTTATTTCAATAAGTGGCAATTGATAAAGATGTTGCCAAATGTCTTTCCCCTTTCTTTTTTCGATAAGAATTTCATCATTATCTTCAATATGGAGAAAATGGAAATTTCTTGTTCTAACAGAAGTTTTTTTAGATTTAACAGGTCTGTCGGCTATATTTTTCATCTTGTATGATTCGCAAAAAGACATAATTGGACAAATGTCACAAGCAGGATTTTGTGGTGTGCAGAGCAAAGCACCAAATTCCATAATAGCTTGGTTGTGCTTAGCGGGATCTTCTTTTACTAAAAATTCCTGTGCCAATTCACGAAATTCCTTTTTTCCAATTGTACTATCAATAGGAGTGGACCAATTGAAAATTCTACTAAGCACCCTAAATACATTTCCATCAAGAACTGCCTGTGGCTCGTTAAAAGCAAATGAGGATATAGCGGATGCGGTGTAATCACCAACTCCCGGTAATTTAATAATCTCATTATGCGTTTTAGGGAAAATCGCATCTTGCTCATTGGTTATTATTTTGGCCGTTTTATGCAGATTTCGAGCTCTAGAGTAATATCCTAGTCCTTGCCACAATTGTAAAACGAGTTGTTCATCGGCATTTGCTAAGTCCTCAATATATGGAAAATTATCGATAAATTTAGTGTAGTAGGCCATACCTTGCTGGACTCTAGTCTGTTGTAAAATAATTTCAGACAACCAAATTTTGTAAGGATCAGTCGTTCTTCTCCATGGAAGATCGCGTTTGTTTTTATCGTACCAATTGATAATAAGCTCGTTGATATTTTTTGACATTGAAAAAAAAGTAAAAATTAACGCTTTTAGGTTGTGATTAATCGTTTAAGATTGATAATTTTGCACTCGAATTTTAAGGATAATTACAAATTAAAGAATTTTAAAATGACAAAGGCGGATATCGTTAACAAAATTGCATCTGAAACAGGTTTAGAGAAAAATGAAGTATTAAGAACAGTTGAATCTATGATGTCGAACATTAAATCTTCACTGTCTAGTGGCGAAAATGTTTATCTAAGAGGTTTCGGAAGCTTTATCGTTAAAGAGAGAGCAGCGAAAACGGGTAGAAATATTTCAAAGAACACGACAATTTTGATTCCGGCTCATAATATTCCTTCATTCAAACCAGCAAAAACATTTGTTGAAGAAGTGAAGACGAAAGTAAAAGTGAAATAAGGATTTTATCACTAAAATTGATATAAAATCGATTTTAAATTATTATTTTTGCACTCCCGTTGGAAAGCGGGAGTGTTTTTTTATCTGTATAACAGATATTTAGCGAAGAAGATAAATTAATTAAAATATATACATTATGCCAAGCGGTAAAAAGAGAAAAAGACATAAAATGTCGACTCACAAAAGAAAGAAAAGACTTAGAAAAAACAGACACAAGAAAAAGAAATAATCTTTTCTTAATTGTGCTCGGCAATTGCTGAGCTTTTTTCTAATTAAAATTAAGCTTTCGTGAGTTTAGAACTAGTAGTTGACGCCCGTGAAAACGGCGTATGGCTTGCTTTGCTAAGAGACGGAAAGCTTATTGAAATCCAAGAACAACATGGAGCCCCCGACTTTGCGGTCGGGGATATATATCTAGGCAAGGTACGTAAAGTTGTGCCGAGTTTAAATGCTGCTTTCGTTGATGTTGGTTACGAAAAAGATGCCTTTCTCCATTATTTGGATTTAGGTCCACAGTTTCAGTCGCTCAATAAGTTTACCAAAGAAACTCTTAAAAGCAAGCAAAATGTATCTGATCTACTTTATTTTAAGCCAGAAAAGGACATAAATAAGGATGGTAAAATAAATGATGTAGTTTCTGCTTCGTCAAACATCCTTATTCAAATTGCCAAGGAACCGATTTCAAGCAAAGGCCCACGTTTGTGTGCAGAGATAACGCTTGCAGGTCGCTATTTGGTGCTTGTACCTTTTTCCAACAAAGTTTCCATTTCTCAAAAGATTAAAAATTCTGAGGAACGCAAACGTTTGAAGGACCTGATGGAGAATATTAAACCAAAGAATTTTGGTGTTATTATCCGAACGGTAGCTGAAAATAAAGCTGTTGAATTGTTGAATCAAGATCTTAATAACTTGACCGACAAATGGAAAACTATGCATTCGAATTTAAAGAATGCTACTCCTCCAAAACGTGTTTTAGGTGAGATGAACAAGACTTCATCCATGCTGAGAGATTTGCTAAACGCAGACTTCTCTAATATTCATGTTAATGATAAAGGACTTGCAGATGATATCATAGGTTTCGTAGCTGATATAGCTCCTGGCCGTGAAAAAATCGTAAAGGTTCACGATAATCGAGTGAATATTTTCGAGAAATTCGGAGTCAACAAACAAATCAAAATGTTGTTTGGACAAAAAGTTCCTCTTCCTTCAGGAGGTTATTTGATTATTGAGCATACTGAGGCTATGCACGTAATTGACGTGAATAGCGGAAACAGAAAAGGTGCCGACGGTCAAGAAAGTAACGCTTTAGCGACAAATGTTGAGGCTGCAGAGGAAATTGCTCGTGTACTTCAATTAAGAGACATGGGAGGTATCGTTTGTGTCGATTTTATCGATATGCACACTCGAGAGAATAATAAATTACTTCATGAAAAAATGAAGGAGTTTATGAAAGGCGATCGAGCGAAACACAATATTCTTTCTCCTTCTAAATTTGGTGTTGTAGAAATTACACGTCAAAGAGTTCGGCCTGAAACGGAAATCAAAACTGCAGAAAAGTGTCCAACTTGTAATGGGACGGGCGAGGTTCAAGCATCAATTTTATTTTCTGATGAGATCGAAAGTAAATTGAAGTATCTGATGGAGGAGCGAAAAGAAAAAGGTGTTACCTTAATCGTTCACCCTTATTTGGCTTCTTATTTTACAAGTGGCATATATTCTAGACAAGTAAAATGGTTCTTGAAATATAAGTCATGGGTTAAAGTGAAAGAAAACACAGCAAATAACTTATTACAATATTCATTTGTAGATAAAAAAAATGAAGAAATAGCGCTCTGATGAATCAATCAGAGCGTTTTTTTTCTTTTGAAGAAGCCAAATCTAAAATTGAATATTGGTGCTCTTATCGCGATAGATCAGAATTCGAAACTATCCAAAAACTCCATACATACGGTCAAACTGAAAAGGATATTGAGAAAATCATCTCATACTTGAAAGAATATAATTTTTTGGATGATGACCGTTTTGTTAATTCATTTGTTTCCGGAAAATTTCGAATTAAGCGCTGGGGTAGAAAGAAAATCTATGCCGGAATATTAAGCAAAAGGGTAAACAAAGAAACTGTTCAAAAGGCGCTTCAATCCATCGATGAGCAAGAATACAATATTGTTATTGATGAATTGGTTGAAAAGAAAATGCGACTGCTTAGTGGCGAGAAAGATCCCTGGAAAAAGAAACAAAAAATCCTTCAGTATGTCATTAGTCGTGGATTCGAATACGACTTGGTTCAGGATATACTTTCTAAAAAACAACTATAGGAAATCGTTTGATTTTGATTTCCAAGTTTTGCTCGTATGAAACCTCAATGTGATAACTTCCCGCACTGAGATTAGGAGTGAACGCGTAATAATTCTGCTTTGCAATTCTCGTTTTAAAGACTTCTTTTCCTGAATAATCAAGAATTCGTAAATCCCAATAAACTTTGTAGCTTTCATTCAAAAAAACAGTTAGTTCATTTCCTTCATAAATTGGATTTGGATATACTTGGAAATCATCTTTGGTTCTATTTATAAATACGTTCCGATTAAAATCGAAAAGAAAAAGTCCATACTTTCTATCACTTGCAATGATTCGACCAGAAGGTAATTTGGTATAGACTCCCCACATACCGTTGAGTTTGTAATTGCTTTCATCAGGATAAGTGTCATAAAAGGCTACTTCTTGAACCGGTGAACTTCGATAGTCATAAATACGTAAACCTAAATTATAGTATGCCACATATGCAAATCGATCATCCAACATGACGTTGTGGGGTACACTTTCATTATTCGTCTCAGTGCCGAAATAGGACTCTATTTTTATTTCACCGCTTTGATTAACACTGCATTTCTTGAGCTTTTTACCACCAGTTTCATCCGCGAAAACATAAGTGTCTCCCGAAGGATTTAAATCGCCTTGGTGATTATAACCTTGTTCTTGGTACAAAGGAATATTCTGAATAAATAAAGGGCCAGAAGGGTTGGAGAAATCATATCTCCGCAGACCATCAAATCCGCAATTTAAAATGGCAATGTTGTTTTTAATAAGGCCGTCATGAACTTCTGGAATATCATTGAATCCTCCGAAAACTTGTGTGGGATTAATCGGGTCACTTAATGAATAGCCTTTCATAGAAACCTTGGAAATAGGAATACTTCCGCTGTAACTGGTTTGTGTAAAACAGTAGAGCATAGTATTTATACTGTCGATACCAATGTTGTGATTCCTCCCAAAACTAGGCAAGTTCGCTGCTAAATGAACGGAATCTGGGAGATATTGAAGGTCAATAATTTGCAAAGAACTTTCGCCTTCATCGCAAACGGCATATAGGTAGTTTTTATATGTTTTATAGTCTCTATGTACAACGTTCGCATTCGAAAATTGTCCCCGAATAAATCCCTTTTCGATTAATTTATCTTCTTCATTAATTAAAAAGAAGTGTGTTCCTTCTGAACTACCGATAACGGCATATTCATTTCCATTTTGAACGAAACCCCAGCACTCATTATATCTGCTTTGGTTAGAATTAGTGATTAACTCGTCGTTACTCCATTGGTCTAATAACTCAATATTATTCTGCGATTGTCCAAAAGCAATTGTATTTAATAATATAAACAGGAGAATTAGATAACGCATACTACAAAAATAGTGATTTGCTTAGCACCATATTGAAGCTTTTATTGAATTGTACTCTTCATTGAACGAAATATTTCTATTTTTACTTGATTAAAGAACTAAAGCTCGTGCCGAAAGCATTAATTATTATCCCAACCTATAACGAAATCGAGAACATTCGGCTTATGATTAAGCAGGTAATGGGCTATGCGCATGGCTACCATTTGCTTATTATCGATGATAATTCTCCCGATGGAACGGCAAGCGCTGTAAAAGAACTTCAAATTGATTTTCCGGATAGATTGCATTTGATTCAAAGAAGTGGAAAGCTAGGATTAGGTACGGCTTACATCGAAGGGTTTAAATGGTCTTTGAAAAAGGATTATGATTATACAATTGAAATGGATTGTGATTTCTCTCATAACCCCGATGACGTAGAGCGTTTAATCTCAACTGCTGAAAATGGACCATTTGATTTGGTTATAGGATCCCGATACGTAAAAGGTGGAGAAGTGATAAATTGGCCAATGGGACGAAAGTTAATGTCTTTTTATGCTTCAGTTTATGTTCGTTTAGTGCTATGGATATCGGTAAAAGACACAACGGCTGGATTCAAATGTTACCGTAATTCAGCCCTTGCAAAATTGAATTTGGATACAATCCCGTTTACTGGTTATGCGTTTCAGATTTACATGAAATATCAGTTGATTAAAAAAGGATTTACTTATAAGGAAATCCCCATTTCATTTAAAGACAGAGAATTAGGTAATTCTAAAATGTCAAGTGGAATTTTTAAAGAAGCCTTTATTGGGGTTTTGAAAATGCGATTTATAAAGTCATGAAGTATTTATTAAAAAATGGAACCATAGTTAATGACGGCAAAAGTTATACTGCCGATTTATTAATTGAAGACGATAGAATCTCAAAAATAGGAACAGAACTATCGGTTACCGGAAATTACACTGAAATAGATTGTAGCGGGAAACTTATTTTACCTGGATGTATTGATGATCAAGTCCACTTTCGTGAGCCAGGATTGACTCATAAAGGGAATATTCGAACAGAATCACGCGCTGCTGTGGCAGGGGGAATTACCTCTTTCATGGAAATGCCAAATACTATTCCCAATGCATTAACGCAAGAATTACTCGAAGATAAATACCAAATTGCTTCACAATCTTCGTTAGCCAATTACTCGTTTTTTATGGGTGCTTCAAATGATAATATTGAAGAAGTTTTAAAAACGAATGATAAAACGATTTGTGGGGTAAAGATTTTTATGGGCTCCTCGACTGGAAATATGTTGGTGGATGATGAAAAAGTTTTGACCTCACTTTTTTCCAAAGTGGATATGCTCATTGCTACGCATTGCGAGGATGAAGCAACAATTCGTAGAAACACAGAATTGTTTCGTGCAGATTACGGAGAAGATTTACCAATTAAATATCACCCGATAATTCGGTCTGCAGAAGCATGTTATTTAAGTTCTAGCCGAGCAGTTGGCTTAGCGAAGAAATTTGGTACAAGATTACATGTTCTTCATATTTCGACGGCAAAAGAAATTGGGTTGTTTCAAACAAATATTCCAATTGAGAAAAAGAAAATAACGGCTGAAGCATGTATTCACCATCTTTGGTTTAGCGATAAAGATTATGAGTCAAAAGGTGCTTTGATCAAATGGAATCCTGCAGTGAAAACTGAAAATGATAGGGAAGGAATTTGGAATGGTGTTCGCTCTGGCGCAATAGACGTTATCGCAACAGACCATGCACCTCATACAATAGAAGAAAAATCGAACAAATATTTCAGTGCACCTTCTGGAGGACCTTTAGTGCAACATGCTTTATTGGCTATGCTTGAAAAAGTAAAAGAGGGGTATATTTCAATGGAATTGATGGTAGAGAAAATGGCGCACGCACCAGCGAAATTGTTTGCAATCGAAAACCGGGGTTATTTGCGAGAAGGATATTTTGCTGACATTGTAATTGTAGATCCTGCTAAGAATCTTACTGTTAACAAAAGTAATCTATTGTATAAATGTGGTTGGTCGCCTTTTGAAGGAACTAAATTTTCAAATTCAATTGAAACTACCTTTGTGAATGGATTTATGGCATATAATTCAGGAGAAATTATTGAAGGAAAATTGGGTGAACGTCTAAGTTTCAACAGACAATGAAACGCCCCATTATCTTAGCTCTTTTTTGTTTTTTGGTCTCTTGTAAAACTGAGATTTCTAAACCGAGGGCTCCTAAAGATGTACTTTCAAAAAAGGAAATGGTTTCTTTAACAAAGGATTTACTCCTCATGGAATCAAATATTGAACTATCGTATGGTCAAGTGGCTACATATTATAAAATTTTGAATTCTTCAACAGATGTTATTTTTAAGAAGCATCAAATTTCAAGAGAGCGATATACAAGGTCATTCGATTATTTTGCGGCTGATCAAGATAAAATGACGGCACTGTATCAAGAAATCCTAGATAGTTTAAATATAGAATCTCTCAAATAACCTTTTTTCTCGTTATCTCTTTTACCTAATCGTCACGTTTTCATTAAAATTATTGTCAATTCTTATTGGATGGATCTTTGTATTCCTTTTTAATTATTTTCGATCCTAATTTATTCAATAGGAAAAGTATTAAACAAAAAAAATCCTCTCGGTATTCCGAGAGGATTTCTATTTAATGACCTAAAATTTATTGCTTAACAAGTTTGTTAGTCATAACAATTTTGTCATCAGAAATTACAGTTACATAGTAAACTCCAGGAGCTGCTGATGTAATATCAATAGCATCTTTGTGATTACCGTTTATTGAACCTAGGTTTCTTACAAGTACTGATTCACCAAGTAAGTTGGTAACTTGAATTTCGATGTTTGCATCGTTGTTCATGTTGAAATCAATATTGAATAGACCATTTGATGGGTTTGGATAAACAGCGATTGTACCAAGTCCGTCAACTTCTTCTAAACCAACTGGAGAAGTAGTGATTGTGCTTGTTGCTGTACTCGTACCACATGCATTGGTAACTGTTAACGTTACTGTAAATGTTCCTACTGTAGAATAGATGTGTGATGGACTAACATCAGTTGATGTATTTCCATCTCCAAAGTTCCACAAGTACGTTGTTGCTCCACCTCCTGTAGAAGTGTTCGTAAATGCACCTGCGAAGTAGCTAGGAGTAGTTGTGAATGAAGCAACTGGAACAGTGTTAACTGTTATTGCAACAGACTCAGAACCTGAACCACAAGCATCCGTAATGTTCAATGTGTAAGTATTACTAGCGGTAACTACCAATGAGTCATTTGTTGAACCACCAGTCCAGCTGTAAGTTGATGCTGGCATAGTTGATGTCAACAATGCTGAACCACCTGAACAGAATACTGTTTGACTTGCATTCAAGAAACCTGTATAAGTTAAAGCAGAAGCTGTAACTACGACTGTATCAAAAGCAGTACCACAAGTACTGATAACTGTCACCGTGTAAGTGCCAGGAGTAGTAACAACCAAAGTATTTGTCGTATCACCAGTTGACCAAAGAATTTGATCAGCAGGAGCCCCAGCATATAAATTTACTGTTTGACCTGTACATACAAGTGCGTCAGGACCAACGAAACCTGGAGAAGTCAATGGTGCAAACTCATCAGAACCAATGTCTGGTGTAGTTGCATTTCTTGGCTGACCATCGATATCATCAGTTACTAAAGCCAAAGTAACTCCTTTATTGTTTAACGAATCAGCGCAAACGTGTAAATCGAAATTTGAGTAGAAACTTGGATTAACATTTATACCATTCGCGTCATATCCAGAAGTATTTTTCCAATTCGTGAATGTTGAACAAACCGTACCATCATAGTAGCCAACATTTGCTCCAGAGGAGCGTAAATTGTTGTAGTTCATCTCATTTATAGCGTAAGCACCAATAACATATGCAGCATAACCTGTTCCGAAATTAGTAAATGTGTTATTTTTCACATTGTTAGCACCACCTCCTGAGATATAGAAAGTATAAGAATAATTAGATCCACCTGCAATATTTACACTATTGTTATAGATGTCAAAGAAACCTGAATTAGACATGTAAATTCCGTACACGCCGCTAGTCGATCCAGGAATCCCTACCGAAATAGCATTGTTCGAAATTAAACCTCTGCCTGTAGCCGTGGCATCCATATTTCCTAAGTACATTCCATAATACCAGAATGAAGTTGGGTTACTTTCAATAGAGTTGTGTGTAAACTTGGAAGCTTTATCAACATAATATCCGTAAATACCGTAACGGAAAGTATAAGAAGAAACACCGTAAATTCGGTTTCCAGTAACTTCAGTTGCATTTTGATAATACATGAATAATCCACTGTAATAATTATCTACAAACTCATTGTTTTTGAAAACAGAACCTACTTCAAGTGAAGTTACTCCGCCACCATACCAATAAGCACCATAACTACCACCAATAATTGAATTACCTTCAAAGGTGTTGTAGTTGTCATTTGATCCACCAGAGAAAATTGGCGCAATGAAGTTACTTGTTGAACTTGCCGCTTGAGTTTGGATATTACAATTAAATATCGTGTTATGCTCAGAACCACCTTGAATATCAAATACACGACCATAAGTCGCACCTGGGTTCACTAATGTCATTGATTCAATACGGAAGTAATCCGCATTATTCATCTTTACGATATAGTTATTCGTAGGTCCAGCTGTACCATAATTGACTGTTACATCATTTCTGTTTCCAGTTTCTGATCTAAATGTAACTGTATTTGTCGCATTCATACCGATAACATTGATTAACTCAAATTGATCAAAGTAAGTTCCTGTTCTAACATCAAATATAGTCGGTCCACAAACGCCTACAGCATTCAGTGCAGCAATTGCGGCTGGGAAATCTGTAAAATCTGGCGTCGTTCCACCTATCGTGTACAATCCAGAAAGTCCAGTAGACAATCCGAAAATACAAGAACTATCGTTGTAAGAACCAGCTGGATTTTCTATAACTCCATTTGGATTACTTGTCCAAGCGCAAAGATCATCACCTGCAACATAAACCGTAGTTCCTACAAATACTGTCGTATCAGTTAAAGGAGCAAGACTTCCTGTCCAGAATAATGGCGTAAGATTGATAGCATTTTTACTCCAATTGATATTAACGGAAGTCAATGTGTCAGTACCATAATTTTTCAAAGTCACAGAAACTGAGTCATTGAATACACATGTTGGAACAACAGGATTAACAAAATTAACGATACCCGCATCATTTGCTAAAGGAACAGCAATATTTACAAAGTAGTCTTCTGTTTCACCCCATGAATAAGTTCCGCAAGGATTTACACCTGCCGCACTTGATGTTTCAACGTTAACTACACGCATTCTTGTGTTACCCACTGCAGCTGTTAAAGGGATTGTAATATTTGCAGTCTCTGTATGTGGCCCCTGCGTAAAAGTTGGAGAAGAATAAACCATTTCTCCTGGATCAGTAAACAATCCATTTTGGTTATAATCGATCCATACTTTAGTCCAGTTGCTGTAGTTACCATTGCAAGTTCCTATACCTACACTTAAAGGATAAACAAATCCTTGAGTCAAATTCGGAATCGCAACTGCAGGAGTAGCATTCGTAAAATTAGAATATTGACTATTTATACTTCCAGGCCCACCTGTTGTGCCACATGAAGAAGAATTACTCATCGATCCAAGGGATACATTTAGAATTTCTTCATCGAAAGTTGAAGTTGCGTTACTTGTACAATAACAGTTAATGAACGAACTCACAGCAACTAGAACAGAGGATGATGTTGAAGTTAATGATGAGGCAGCACATGTTAAGACGCATCTATAATACAAGGTAGTAGAAGCGGTAGTGTTATAAAACGAACTAGTTGCACCAGTGATATTGGTGAAAGTGGTGTTATTAGGAGAGGATTGCCATTGGTAAGTTATCCCTGAAGAAGTTGAAGCTCCTGATAAGGACACAGTATATGACGTACTAGGACAAGGTGAAGCATTTGAAGTAATAGCAGTGCCTCCAGTCGGAGTTCCAGAACAAGCTGAAGAAGCTACAATATTAACATTGTAATCTTCAGTTTCTCCATAGCTGTATGTTCCACATGAGGATGGAATAGCATATTCGACATGAACCACTCTCATTCTTGTTAACCCAGGAACAGCTCCAGCAGGAACAGTAACATTGTACGTTAGGGTCGCAGCGCCTGGTATAGAAGCAGAAGTATAAACTGTTTCACCTGCATCCAAGAAATCTTGGTCACCATTCCAGTCTATGTATGTGGTTACGTAAGTACCATAGTATCCATTACAAGTATTCACGGAAACACTTGCTGGATAAGTAACACCAACGGTTAAACTTGGAGCTGCCAAGGTAGTGAAATTCGAATATTGATTGACGACACTCCCGGGACCAAGTGCAACAGTGCCACAAACAGAAGTGTTATTCAACGATCCAATAGTGACATTTGATATCACTTCATCAAAAGATGAACTTGAGCTACTAGCACAATACTGAGCATTTACAGATTGTAAATTAATCAGAAATAGAAATAAGCCCGAGAGTAAGAAAGTTGATAATTTTCGATAACTCCGCGAAACAGCGTGTTGATCTGACATTTTACCAACCCTAAGATTGTAAATTGATTTCATAGTTTATAATTTTACGAGATTTATATAATTTTCCCAAATTTAAACTACCCAATAACGATTGACAAATTGGAAATTAACATCAGTTAATTTTTTTTAAAAATAAATTTATTTTTAAGTTCAACCGCAGTGAAAAATGTATCTATCTAATTGATTGTGTTAATTTTATGTGGTGGTGTTTATTTTAATTTTCTTTCAGGATTGTTCTTAATAAATGAGCTCCAGCTATTTCCTTTAGCCTTGTTATTTTCTCCAACACCTTTCGAATAATGATGACATAAAGCGGCTGCCAAACCATCTGTGGCATCCAAAAACTTTGGAATTTCATCGAACTTTAGGATGGTTTGCAACATAGCCGCAACTTGTTCCTTTGAAGCAGCTCCACTACCTGTAATTGCCTGTTTTATGCGTCTAGGACTATATTCTTCATAAGGTAGATTGTATTTGATAGCAGCCGCGATAGCGACGCCTTGAGCTCTGCCTAGTTTTAGCATCGATTGAACGTTTTTGCCAAAAAAGGGAGCTTCAAGAGCCATTTCATCAGGTTTGAATTCGGCAATCAATCCATCCAATCTTTCGAATATGCGCTTTAATTTGTCGTTTTGAGTTGGGAGCTTATCCAAATGAATCACACCGAAATTAAGCATCTTGATTTTCTTTCCTTGAATATGGATCAATCCATAACCAAGGACAGTTGTACCAGGGTCAATTCCAAGAATTATTTTATCTTCAAGCATTCAAATGAAATTAGACTTTAAAGCTATAAAAAATCAAGGGATTATTCAGAAAATTGGCATGTCGCTGCTTTTCTGTCTCTTCGTTTTTGTTTTTTTATTTCAGCTTTGGTCGTATGATTGGTCTTCAATTCAACATGTTAGGATAGAAAATTTCAATTTCCTTTTAGCTGCAATAATTTTTGTTGGAGCAAATTGGTTTTTTGAATGGAAAAAATGGATAGATGGAATGAAGAGTATCCACAATTTCTCGGATGAGGTACTTCAAAAAGGTTTTTATGCAGGAATGCTATCTGGATTTTTAACACCGAGTGCTTTAGGTAATTTCATAGGGAGAATGACTGCCGTCAATAAAGAGTTAAAACCAAAAGTTGTAGCGAATACTTTAATGGGGAATGGAGCTCAATTTCTTATTAGCCTCTTCTTCGGAACATTATCATTATTTCTACTCAATGATTTGCCAGAATTTGCCAATTTTTTATGGATAAAAGTCGTTGTAGCACTTATCGTTTTTTTAGGTTTGGTAATCTATTTTTTAATCGGTCATGTTGCCATATTAAAGAATTTTTCATCAAAATATCTACCTTCTTTCGTATCAATATCCTTGAGACTTAGAGCTCGATTTTTAATTTGGAGTGCGATTCGATATTTGGTATTCTCATTTCAGTTTTACCTAGTTTTAAAAGCTTTCCAACCCGAATTGACTTTTGAAGTATGGTTTTGGGTTTGGCAATTGTATTTATGGACAACGCTGTCGCCCTCCTTGTTTTTAGGCAAATTGTTCATTCGTGAAACGATGGCAATATTTGTTTTATCCTACGCTGGGGTAGATTTGCCAATTGCATTGCTAAGCTGTCTATTAATATGGCTTATAAATAACGCATTGCCGAGTTTTTACGCATATTTCAAATGGAAAGCTCATGTCTTGGTTAAAGCTTGATGTGTTTCTTGCAATGGCGGCATATGGCCTCATTGTCGGACTTGTCCTTTTGGGGAAATGGAAAGCAAAACGCAAATCTGATTCTTTATTATCGGATGAGATAGTAAATAACTCCGATAAAATATCGGTGATTGTTCCCTTTAGAAATGAAGCCAAAAATCTACCTAACTTAATTCAATCCATTCAAAATTTACAAACATTTCCGCTGGAATTCATTTTTGTAAATGATCATTCTGAAGACGATTCAGAGAGTATTCTTGAAAAAACGAATTTAGATTTTACATTTCAATTGGTAAATCTAGTCAATGAAGAAGCCGGAAAAAAAGCTGCAATACGGAAAGGTGTTGAATTAGCTAAAGGTTCATTCATTTTGACTTGGGATGCAGATATTACTCCATTTCATAGCTATTTCTCAGAACTTGAAAAATACTCTTGGGCTAGTTTATCTATTCTACCGGTAGAAATGAGAGATTCAAAATGGGCATCTGGTTTCTTTGCTTGGGATTATCAACTTCAAACGCAAACGAGTTTGTCAATGGCAGGATGGGCGAGACCTATTCTTGCCTCGGGCGCTAATCTACTTTTTGAAAAAGAAGCATTTATATATGCCGAAGAACATAGAACTGATGGATATTTGTCGAGCGGGGATGACCAATTTCTCTTGTCGGCATTTCGTAAATCGGGGAAGTCTATTCAAAATTTAGTTTCTAAAGAGTTAACGGTTATAACGGGTTCACCGCTAACCATTACTGATGGTTTAAGTCAGAGAAGTCGATGGTTGGGAAAATCAAAGGCGGTAAAAGATAATTTGGCAAACCTTTTTGGAGTCTTTGTACTAGTGCTACAACTTTCCTATTATGCTTTTGCTTTTCACCAATTGTGGATAGGGAATTTTGGAGCGACAATTGTGATGATTTTAATTAAAAGTGAGTTGGATGCTTTTATTTGCACGTATAAATTTCAAGAGCAGTTTAATACTTTTCAGGTTTTTGTGTATGAGTTGGTTTTTCCTGTTTATATATTCGTCTTGTTATTTAATAGTATTTTCAAAATCCAAACTTGGAAGGGGAGATCGTCAAAAAATGCTATTTGAACTTTAGGAATTTCTGTAAAGTAGTTTTCGGAATTTGCAGTTTAGTATTTTTTATAATAATACAACATATATTCTCTAACGGCTTAATTTTGGAGATGTTCGTAATTTTGGGAATTCCCAAATTCCCAAAATCGAAAATTTGCGAATTTGCAAATTGGTCAATTGCCCAACAAAAGTCTTTATTTGAATTTAGATAACCTCAATCTCACTAAATTTAAGGATGTTCGTAAATTTGGGAATTCCCAAATTTCCAAATTGGACTATCGCCCAACAAGATTTTATTTCATAACAAAGCCTTCCTAAAATGAATTAGAAAGGCTTCGTTTAAAGAACTGATTACTTAGAATGGTAAATCATCATCTTCAGCATCATTGCTTAAGTTAGCAACTGTTGCTGTGTTTGATGGCATGTCAATCGGTGATGGACTTGCTGGTGCTGCTGCGCCCATTTTCTCCAAACGCCAAGCTTCCAATGTATTGAAATACTTCACTTCACCTTGTGGACTTGTCCATTCACGACCACGCAAGTTGAAAGAAACTTCAATTTGATCATTTACCTGAATTCCATCTGCTAAAGAACATTTGTCCTGTGTCAATTGGAAAGAAATATCTTGCGGATACATACTAGATGCATCTGTCAATACGAACTCTCTTTTTTTGAATTTGTCGCTGATTACTTCTTCATCTTTTACGACCTTAACGATTCCGCTAATTTTAAACATATTTTATTTTATTAATTGTTGAACGAGAGCAGACTCAACCAAGCCTCCTCAATTTTATTTTCTGCTATTAAATATTTAGCACGTTCATGAAGCGCTAGCTCCAATTCCGTTGCCTTGTCTTCTAAAGATACAAATAAATCACTTAATTCTAGCAATTTATATTCGTTAACATCGGTTTCATTTGGCAATGTTTCTACACTTGCTAGAAGGCCTAATTCATTGCCAGTTAACACTGAGCTAGTTTTAATGTCAATTGGCAAATTATCAAAACCAATTCCGATAGTTGTTAAAGGTTTTGCAACTTCAAACATGGAGTGCTCATCTGCTCGGCAATACCAATTTCCGCCCATTCGAGCAACGAGATCAATTTTCTTTTGATCGATCATTCCTTTCTCGTCAAGTATTCTTTCGTCGATGTGAATTTTTGTCACTTCACAAATAACTAAATTTCCAGCACCACCTTCAGTTCCCAATTCTTTTACCTCAATTACCTTACATTCAAATTGAACTGGTGATTCAGCAACACGTTTAGGTTTTACTGTTTCAGAATTCAATGGTGTAAAACCCGCTTTTACAAATTCATCAATTTCAGGTGCATAAGGCGAAGAGCTTAAGCTCATCTGTTGCGTCATGTCATAATTGACAATGTTTATTACAACTTCGGGAACTTTCTTTACATTGTTATATGTGTCCTTGTTTGTATTCGTGCGACCACTTCTTGCAGGTGAAAAAATCAATATTGGCGGATTTGCACTGAAAACATTGAAAAAGCTAAACGGCGATAAGTTGTT
>TARA_R110000737_G_scaffold77432_2_pt1 | contig 18797 bp, 15 predicted proteins | sample TARA_R110000737 | Tara Oceans TARA_R110000737 (sample SAMEA4398027) | marine metagenome | biome: Polar Biome; feature: [SRF] surface water layer (ENVO:00010504); material: water (ENVO:00002006), including particulate matter (ENVO:01000060) such as... | depth 5 m
AAAAGTAAAGAACCCTGATCTGATCATTGGCGTTGGTGGCTGTGTTGCATCACAAGAAGGCGATGCCATTCGTCAACGTGCCCCTTATGTAGATATGGTCTTTGGTCCACAAACCTTGCACCGTTTACCTGAAATGATTCAACAAGTTACTGGTAATAAAGGCCATGTAGTTGATGTCAGTTTCCCTGAAATTGAAAAATTTGACCGCTTACCTGAGCCTAAAGCCGACGGTGCAACAGCATTTGTCTCTATTATGGAAGGTTGTAGTAAATATTGTACCTTCTGCGTGGTGCCATATACCCGTGGTGAAGAAGTCAGCCGTCCGCTTGATGATGTTTTATATGAAATAGCCCAACTTGCCGAGCAAGGTGTGCGAGAAGTAAACTTACTTGGCCAAAACGTTAATGGTTATCGTGGTGATTCACATGACGGTAGTATTTGTCGTTTTTCTGAACTGTTACGCCTAGTTGCTACCATTGATGGTATTGACCGTATTCGCTATACCACATCGCATCCAATCGAATTTACCGATGACATTATTGATGTCTACGCTGACGTACCTGAGCTTGTTAGCCACTTACATTTGCCAGTACAAAGTGGCTCAGACCGTATCTTAACGCAAATGAAACGCGGTCATACCGCATTAGAATACAAATCTCAAATCCGTAAATTGAAAAAAGTACGACCTGATATTTGTATGTCATCAGACTTTATTATTGGTTTTCCTGGTGAAACCGATAACGACTTTGAAGCGACAATGAACTTAATTAAAGCGGTAAATTTTGATTTAAGTTTCAGCTTTATTTACAGCGCTCGCCCTGGAACACCAGCGGCCGATATGGTTGATGACATCAGTGATGAGATTAAAAAGCAACGATTACAAATATTGCAAGACCGTATCAGCCAGCAAGCCCTAACGATTGCCCGTCACATGCTTGACAGTGAACAACGTATTTTAGTTGAAGGCCCATCAAAGAAAAACCCAATGGAATTACGTGGCCGTACAGAAAACAATCGTATTGTAAATTTTGTTGCACCGCATACTGTTATTGGCCAATTCGTTGATGTCAAAATCACTGATGTTTATGCCAACTCACTGCGGGGCGAATTAGTTCGCCAAGAAAGTGAAATGGGCTTGCGTATCGCAAATTCACCCGCTGATATTTTGGCGAATAGCCACCATCAGGCAAGTGAAAATGCAGTGAACGAGCTAGGTGTAGCAACTTTTACACCTTAAACCATTAGCATATTAAATGGCAAATAAATGAATATTTGCCATTTTAACTTAATTTTTTATGCATTCAGGAATATCAATTGAGTAAAAATACCAGTATTAACTTTGAATTATCTCCCGCCGATAATAATCGCCTGGCAAACTTATGTGGCCCTATGGATGACAACCTTAAGACAATAGAACGTCGCATGGGTGTTGAAATAAGCTATAGAAGCCATGAATTTAAAGTGACCGGTAAAAGTTTAAATTCTGAAGCCGTTAAAAAGCTTTTAATCGATTTATACCTTGAAACCGAAATAGTTAAAGGTAAATCAACAACCATTACCGCTAAGATGCTCCATTTAGCCATCGTAGATGCTGGCGTATTAGCAACCGCAAGCAACCTTGATGCTAAATACGAAGACATGGTGACCATAAAAACCAAACGTGGCATGGTCAAACCGCGTAACGAAAACCAACAAAGCTATGTGCAAAACGTTATTACCAATGACATTAGCTTTGGTGTCGGTGTTGCAGGTACAGGTAAAACTTACCTAGCGGTTGCCTGTGCCGTCGATGCTTTAGAGCGTCAAGAAATTAGACGGATATTACTGACCCGCCCAGCGGTAGAAGCGGGTGAAAAACTCGGCTTTTTACCGGGTGATTTATCGCAAAAAGTCGACCCTTATCTACGTCCACTATACGACGCACTATTTGAAATGCTCGGTTTTGAAAAAGTTGAGAAATTGATCGAACGTAATGTCATCGAAGTAGCACCGTTAGCCTATATGCGCGGTAGAACCTTAAACGATGCCTTTATCATTCTTGATGAAAGTCAAAATACTACAGTAGAGCAAATGAAAATGTTCTTAACGCGTATTGGCTTTAACTCGAGAGCCGTCATCACAGGTGACATAACACAGGTAGATTTACCGCGTGGACAAAAGTCTGGTTTACGTCATGCCATTGAAGTATTGGTTGATATTCCAGGGGTTAGTTTTAACTTTTTCCAAGCAAAAGATGTTGTACGTCACCCCGTTGTTGGTCATATCATTGAAGCTTATGAAGCATTTGAACAAAAAGAGCAGCGTTTAAAAGATGAAAAACAGCAAGTTCGCGAACAATATCTAAAAGCAGAAGCGTTAGCGCGAGCAAGTGAAAACAAAGCGGATGAATAACGCTGATCATATTATCGTCGATTTGCAACTAGCTTGTGACCATAAGACTGTGCCTGAAGCAGCTGATTTTCAACGTTGGGCTGAGGCCGCACTTACGCCATATCAGAAGCCCTTTGAACTGACCATTAGATTAGTCAATCGCGATGAAAGTCGTCAGCTTAACCTTCAGTATCGAGGTCAGGACAAAGCCACCAATGTTTTATCATTTCCATTTGAAGTACCTGAAGGTATTGAGCTTGATTTATTGGGTGATCTTATCATTTGTGTTGATATTGTCGAACAAGAAGCGGCTGAACAGCATAAAAGCCTAAATGCTCATTGGGCGCATATGACGGTGCACGGCTGCTTACACTTGTTGGGTTTTGATCATATTGACGATGATGAAGCAGAGGAAATGGAAGCACTTGAAAGCGATATAATTATCGCTTTGGGCTTTGCTGCTCCGTATGAAATAAATTAACCGTAAATAACCCATAGAACGGCGTTATTTTTTGATCTACTTTAATAAATTGTTACTCAAGCAAGCAAGTAATAATTTATTACTTGATATTAACAACAATCGGTTACAAACTAACCATGCCATTTTACATTGTAAAATCAACTAATAGGAATTAAAAAGGCTCTATGAGCGACGACCAACCCCACTCTAGTAACGGTTCTTCAATTAAGTCAATCTTGAATAAGATTATACAAGTATTTACCGGAGAACCGAGAAGCAAAGACCAGCTAGTTAACGCGATAAACGATGCTGAAGACCGTGATTTCATTAACCCTGATATTAAGCAAATGATCGAAGGGGTGCTCGAAGTATCTGATATGCGAGTACGTGATATTATGATCCCTCGCTCACAAATGATCACCTTAGATATTAATGACCCTTTAGAGAAGTCATTAGACATCATAATCGACTCCGGACATTCAAGATTTCCCGTGATCAATGATGATATTGACGACGTTGAAGGCATATTATTAGCGAAAGACTTATTAGCTTACGGTTTTCATCAAGCCGAAGACGGCTTCACTATAGCGCAAGTCATTCGAGCCGCTATTATTGTTCCTGAAAGTAAAAAAGTAGATCCGCTTTTAAAAGAGTTTCGCCAACAACGCTATCATATGGCCATTGTTGTTGATGAATACGGCGGAGTTTCAGGTGTCGTTACCATTGAGGATATCCTAGAGCTAATCGTCGGTGAAATTGAAGACGAAACGGATGATGCCATGGAAGAAGATATTAAGCATCTTGCTGGCCAAGTTTATCAAGTCAAAGCATTAACCGATCTTGCCGACTTTAATAGCTACTTTAATTTTAAACTTAATGAAAGTGACGCCGATACAATCGGTGGCATTGTTATACAGCACTTTGGTCATATGCCGAAAAAAGGTGAAAAAATCACCATTAATAAAGTCATATTCAAAATCACTGCCGCTGATAACCGACGCATTCAAACCTTACAAGTCACCATGCCAAAAGAGCATGTTGTTACAGGCAAAGTTATTGATTAACACGTTATGCTAAACAACTGCTTCAAACGAATTCAACGAAATGTCGCTAATAGAGAAAATGCGCTCAGCTTTTTTTTGGGGCTGGCATTAGTACTATGCTATGCGCCATTTTCTTATTATTGGCTGATGGCAATAATATTGCCATCCTGGTTATACGCACAGCAAGGAAAATCAGTTAGCGCAGCAACTAAGCAAGGTTTTATTTTTGCCTTTGCTTGGTTTGCTGGTGGTATTAGTTGGGTACATGTCAGTATTGATCAGTTTGGCGGCTTGCCATTAGCGGTGTCGGTTTTATTGATGGTACTGCTATGCTTATATTTAGCTGTATTTCTCGCACTTGCTTGTTATTTAGCCGCCCGGTTTTCTCCTCAAAAACAGCTTAATCTCTGGCTGCTACTACCCTTTTGGTTACTGACTGAACTGTTACGTGGTGTGTTACTAACCGGCTTCCCATGGTTAACCTTAGGTTATAGTCAAATTGACGGCCCATTGGCTGTCTTTGCCCCAATCATCGGCGAGAGAGGCATCAGCGCCATCGTGATTAGCATCAGTATCGCCATGGTTTATATCCTAAAACAACGCAAGCGCTATCTTAACTTTGCTTTACTCGTGGCCATTAGCGTTGCTAGCCTAACGCTACAAAACATGAATTGGGTTACACCAACCGGTAAGTCGGTAAAAACCATGATGGTACAGGGCAATATCAAGCAAGCGATGAAATGGGCACCCGAGTTAACTTGGCCAACCATGCTGACGTACCTAGATCTGACCCGACAAAACTTTCCCGCTGATATTGTAATTTGGCCAGAATCCGCGATTACTGCGGTAGAGCCAAGTACCCAAGCACAAGACTTTTTACAAATAGCACAAAGCTCCGCAATGCTTAATAATAGCGCCATCATTTCTGGCATTATTGATTACAACAGCAATAACAAAAACTATTACAACAATTTAGTGGTGCTTGGCAAATACGCCGTTGATGATGAGCAAGGCCGTTATCAATACAACAATAAAAACCGCTACGCGAAACATCACTTACTGCCAATAGGTGAGTTCGTGCCCTTTGCCGATTGGCTAAGACCACTAGCCCCTATTTTTAATTTACCCATGTCATCTTTTAGCCGTGGCGATTATGTTCAAAACAACCTTGTTGCTAATGGCTACCATTTATTGCCTCTGATATGTTTTGAAGTCGCGTTTGCCGAGCAACTTAGCGCTAACTTTTCTAATCAAACCGATTTATTACTGACCGTCAGCAATGATGCTTGGTTTGGTGACTCTCATGGGCCACACCAACATTTAGAAATTGTTAGAATGCGCGCGCTAGAATTTGGTCGACCATTTCTAAGAGCAACCAACAATGGCATCACCGCCGTTATTGACCATCAAGGTAATATTCTGAAAAAACTGCCGCAATTTGAACAGGCAGTACTGAGTAGCGAAGTCCCCTTAGTTACTGGGCTAACCCCTTACGCACGCTACATAGGTGTTGTCGACTTTACGATTCCGCTATTACTTTTATTGCTTGCTTTGATACGTCGATGGCAACACAAAGTAAGTCAAGACACTATCGAGTGACCTGTCACCTAGCTTTTAGCTTTTAGCTTTTAGCTTTTAGCTTTTAGCTTTTATTAATCGTACTTTTCCAAGCGTTAAAGCAAAGAATACCGCCGCATACCTTTATCTAAAAACGCTATAAATCCCCTGCAATAAGCTTATTTTAGTCACCGGCGAAAAGCCTTGGTAAAAATAAATTTATTACTTTTAAACCTTTTTCTTCCCCGTCGCTACTTAGTCTATGTCAGTGCACTTTAGCAAATGGCCTTGCTAAAGATTAAGTGCTGATTTGACATCATTCGGGGGAATAAGTCATGTCAATTAAAGACACCAGTGAACAAGATATACCAATAAAGCAAAACGCTGCACCAAAAAAGCGTTGGGCAACCATCACCTTAGCCACAATAATAGTTGCTGGCATTATCTGGCAAGTGGCACCTTCAGCATCTCGCTGGAGTAAAGCAGAACAATCCATCGCCTTAGACCGCGTGCGTCTCGCAACCATTACTCAAGGCGATTTCATTCGGGATATTTCCGTGTTAGGACGCGTCGTTGCAGCAGTAAGTCCGACGGTATATAGCCCGGCTGATGGCACGATTACTTTAATGATAGAAGCAGGAAATGAAGTAAAGCAAGGGCAAATATTAGCAAAACTTGAAAGCCCCGAGCTTAATAGCCGTTTATTTCAGCAGCAAACCTCCTTAGAAAGCTTACAATCAAGCTTTGATCGGCAAAAGATTCAAGCAAAAAAACAAAGGCTTACAGATCAAAAAGCCGTTGACTTAGCCAACGTAAAACTCATTACCGCCAACAGAGAGAAACGTCGTTCTGACTTAGGTTATGAAAAAAATGCCATTAGCCAAATTGACTATGAAAAAGCACAAGACGAGTTAGAGCAAGCAAACCTGCAACATAAACATGCGGTACTAGACGCCGCCCTCAACATCGAAAGCTTAGACTTTGATAGCCAATCATTGCAATTAGATATTAGGCGCCAAACCTTACTAGTGAAAGAATTACAACGTCAAGTAAGTGGTTTAAATATCGCATCGCCGGTCAATGGTATCGTTGGCAACCTCAGCACGAATAACAAAACTTTTTTAAGTAAAAATCAAGCCATCTTAACCATAGTAGATTTATCACAGTTTGAAGTGGAGATTGACATACCGGAAAGTTACGCCGACGATTTAGCCATAGGTATGGATGTTAATATTCAATTTGAACAACAACCCTTTCGTGCTCGTCTGGTCACGATTTCCCCCGAAATACTGAATAATCAGGTGACCGGGCGAGTACGCTTTATCAACGAAATCCCGAAAAGACTACGTCAAAATCAACGGTTAAATACGCAGATTATTTTGGAGTACAAAGCCAACGTCTTGCAAGTTCAACGCGGCCAATTTCTTGAAAGTAGCGGTGGTCGCTTTGCCTATAAAGTTACCAAGGGTTTAGCCAAGAAAACCGCTATTACCACCGGCGCTCGTAGCTTAAGTCATGTGGAAATCTTGCAAGGCTTAACGCTTGGCGATCAAATCATTATTTCCGGTACTGACACCTTCAATGCTGCAGAACAAGTGCTGCTTAGTGATTAATGCACTAGCTATAATTGCTTATAGCGCGATTTTCACCATTAAATTTAAATAGTAAATGCATAAAACAGAACAGCTATCTGTTCGTAAAATATAGGGAATTCAACATGCTAGTAATGAAAAATATAAATAAAATCTTCCAAACCGCTGATATTCAGACTCATGCCTTACGTGACTTTTGTTTACAAGTTAATGAAGGCGACTTTGTCAGTGTTACCGGCCCGTCTGGCTCAGGAAAAACCACTTTTTTGAATATAGCAGGACTACTTGAAACTTACAGTAACGGCGAGTTTTTATTAGATGGTGAAGACGTTGGTAAACTCAATGACAATGGTCGTTCACGCATGCGTAATCAAAAAATTGGTTTTATCTTCCAAGGCTTTAATTTAATTCCCGATTTAAATCTCTATGACAATGTTGACGTACCGCTGCGCTATCGTGGTTTTAATGCCAAAGAGCGTAAGTGCAGAATTGAAGAAAATCTTCAGCGAGTGGGTCTCGCTTCACGCATGAAACATTTACCGAGTCAATTATCCGGGGGCCAACAACAACGTGTCGCGATTGCACGTGCGCTTGCCACTAGCCCACGTTTCTTATTGGCCGATGAGCCAACCGGTAATCTCGACTCTGAAATGGCGCAAGGTGTCTTGAGTTTACTTGAAGAAATAAATCAGCAAGGCACCACCATTATTATGGTTACGCATGATGCACAGTTGGCCCAGCGAGCGAAACGTACCATACAAGTTAAAGATGGCAGAGTCAGTGAACTTGCCATAGTAGCACCACAAATTCACCAAGCTATCGCCTAACGTATTCAAGCATAATGACGAGAGCACAAAAGCCACAAGGACAATATTATGTTTAGCTATTATTTACGACTCGCTTGGATAAGCATTATTCGGCACTGGGGTCTAAGCCTATTAATGGTTTCTGCCATTGGCTTAGGCATTGGTACGGCGATGACCACAGTGACGGTAAATTATTTAATGTCGGCGAATCCGATCCCTGAAAAAAGCCAACAATTATTTTATGTACAACTTGATAGTTGGGATGTCAATGACCCGTTCGACGACGGATTAAATCCGCCAGATCAGCTCACTTTTACTGATTCAAGCAATTTAATGCGTGCTAAACAAGCTTTTCGACAGAATGTTCAAGCCCAAGCCTTTGGCGTAATCGAACCTGAGGATCCTGAAATGTTGCCATTAATTGTTAATGGCCGCGCTAACTCAGCCGATTTTTTCTCGATGTTTAATGTGCCCTTTATTTACGGTAGCGGTTGGTCAAGTCAAAGTGATGAGAGTAAGGAGCTTGTCGTGGTTTTAAGTAAAGAAACCAATGACAAACTTTTTGGTGGTAAAGACTCGGTCGGCAAGTCCATTCAGCTCGACGGTAATATGTTTCGTGTTGTTGGTGTTATTGATACTTGGCAGCCAAAACCACGTTTCTACGACATCACCACAGGCGCGTTTAACGACTCTGAAGATATATTTGTGCCCTTTCATTTAATTGCTGACGAAAAAATATCACGCTCAGGCAATACCAATTGTTGGAAACCCACCGGTGATGGCTTTAAAGCTTTTCTTGCTTCTGAATGTATTTGGACACAATTTTGGGTTGAACTAAAAACGCCACAAGACAAAGAAGATTATCTGCAATTTCTCAACGCTTATGTTGGTGAGCAAAAGCAGTTTGGCCGCTTTCAACGTCCAATAGATAACCGTTTAAGTAACGTTATGCAATGGTTAGAAACACAAGAAGTGGTTGCTGATGACGCGCAAATGATGATGGCCATGTCATTTATGTTTTTGATCGTTTGTTTGCTCAATACTGTCGGCTTATTACTCGCTAAGTTTTTAGGTAAAGCGCCAGAAATTGGCTTACGACAAGCATTAGGCGCTAGCAAAATTACGTTATTTAGCCAATATATTATTGAGTCTGCCTGTATTGGCATTTTAGGTGGCGTACTGGGTTTAATACTTGCTTACCTTGGCTTGAAAGGTGTCGAAGGTCTGTATGGTGATTATATGCAAGGCTTAGCGAGTTTAGATACCAACATGGCTTTATTAGCGGTAGGACTTGCGCTTGTCTCTACCATACTCGCTGGCTTATATCCGACATGGCGCGCTTGCAATATCCAGCCTGCCCAGCAACTTAAAAGCCAATAAGCTTTAGCTACAATAGGAAAAAACTATGTTAGAAACTGGACTGATACTGCGGGCGTTAACGCGCAATAAAATAGGAGCATTACTGGTGGCGCTGCAAATTGCGTTAACCATGGCCATTATGGTCAACGCTATTTTTATGATCCAAGACCGTCAGCAGCAAATGCAACGAGAAAGTGGTCTAGATGAAGCCAATACTTTTTATCTAACCAATACCGTATTTGCGCAAGACTATAATATTCAAGCCCATTTACAAACGGATTTACACCTCATCCGCAACACACCCGGCGTTGTCGATGCTATTCAAATTAATGCCGTGCCATTAAGTGGTAGTGGTTGGTCAATGGCGCTACAACACCAATCAGGTGAAGATAAAGACGCTATTGGCTCTGCGATTTACATGGTCGATGAGCATGGGATTAACAGTATGGGATTAGCACTGATCGCCGGTACTAATTTCGAGCAAGCAGATGTAGAATTACGTAAAGATGGTCAATCAACGTGGCCAGCAAAAACTATTATTACTAAAGCTTTCGCGGAAAATTTGTATCCTGACGATTGGCAGTCAGCTATAGGTAAAACCGTTTATATTTCACAAACTCAGCCAATGCAAATTATCGGCGTGGTAAAAGCATTACAAGCCCCTTGGAATGGCTGGGATGGTGTAGAGCGTAGCATGTTAGTGCCATTTCATCGCGAAGCAAAAGGCAGTTACTATTTTATTCGCACTGAAGCTGGACGACGTGATGAGTTAATGCCAATAATTGAAAAAGCCTTAGCTGAGAGTGATAAAGAGCGAATTATTCGTCGTGTGACCACAATTGAAGAAACCAGAAAACGTAGTTATCAGCAGCATAATGCGACTAATACCATTTTAACTACTGTGGTTATAACACTAACCTTGATCACGGGTTTTGGCATTGTTGGCTTAGCTATTTTCAGTATTAATCGTCGCACTAAACAAATAGGAACTCGCCGTGCGCTGGGTGCCACTAAAGGACAAATTATGCGTTACTTCATGATGGAGAACTTCATTATTACTAGTTTTGGTAATATTATCGGCTGTATTGGTGCTGTGGCGTTGAATATCTGGCTAGTTAATAGCTTTAGCTTATCGCCGATTAGCTTTGAATTAGTTGCCTTTGGTGTGGTGGCCTTGTTTATTGTTGGACAATTAGCGGTACTCTACCCCGCCCGAAAAGCCGCAATGATAGCGCCAGCAATAGCAACTAGAACCGTGTAATCATCAGTTATTCAGGAAACTTAAGACCTAAGCCAATAGGCAATTAAATCTAAGCTTAACTTTCAAGGCCTTCGGGCCTTTTTTAGTATTTAAAAGTCTGAGTGCCTCAATAAAAAACCTAAAGTTTTCGTTATTTTTCATGCTAGTATTTAGCGATAATAGAAAGTAAAGCAAGGGCAAATAATGAATAGACTATCGAACTCAATAAAGTCGGCAATACTCATAGCAACATTGAGTCCCGCACTGGTGTTTGCGAAAACCACCTTAATTAAAAACATTCAGGGCTATACCATCACAGGCAATGAACTTGAACGTTTCACGGCCATTAGCTTTACCGACGATAAAATCGATAAACTCTATTTAGCAACAGAGCCATTGCCAAGCTCAGCAGATGTAACCATTATTGATGGCCATGGCAAAACCTTAATTCCTGGCTTGATTGACGCCCATGGTCATATTCTAAGTTACGGTTTAAGCTTATTACGCGCGGATTTAGTCAATAGTACTTCAGAGCAAGATGCCGTTAGCAAGACATTCGCATACGCTAAAGCTAATAGTGGCTTGACCTGGATAGAAGGCAGAGGTTGGAATCAAACCCAATGGCCAAGTAATGCCTTCCCCAGTGCAAAAAGCTTAGATAAGCTGTTCCCTGAGCAAGCTGTTTGGCTTAAACGTGTTGATGGCCATGCCGGTTGGGCAAATTCAAAGGCTATGGAGCTAGCCGGCATAACGCAGGACACAATATCTCCTGAGGGCGGCGATATTATTAAAGATAAAAATGGTATGCCTACTGGTGTATTTATCGACAGAGCCATGGCACTGATTGATAAAAGTATTGCGCCCTTAACGATTAAACAGCAAAAAAAAGTATTAGTAAAAGCCATGAAATCTTTGGCCAGCTTTGGCCTAACGAGTGTACATGATGCGGGTATAGACACGGAAAACATGGTTGCATTTAAGGCGTTGAGTGAAGAAAATGCCATGAGTATTCGTGTTAATGCGATGTTGTATTTACCTTCGCCAAAGTGGCAACAAGCCTTAATCAAGGGAGCCTATCGCAGCAAAGATGACATGTTGACCTTTAATAGCGTGAAAATTCAAGCCGATGGTGCGTTAGGTAGTCGTGGTGCAGCATTAATTGCAGATTATTCCGACCAGCCTGGTCAAAAGGGTTTGCTCTTAAATAGCCCTGAAGAATTTGATCATCTGGTGATAACCTCGATGAATCAAGGCTTTCAGGTCAATAGTCATGCTATTGGTGACCATGCTAATAAACTCGTACTCGATACCTATGAGAAATATATTAATTCGACAGGTACAAAAGCTTTACGCCACCGTGTTGAGCATGCACAAGTATTACGTCTTGAAGACATACCACGATTTGCTGAGCTAGATATTATTGCCTCAATGCAAGCAACGCACGCAACCAGTGATAAAAACATGGCGCAAGATAGACTTGGGCCGAACAGAATATTAGGCGCTTATGCTTGGAGAAAGTTACTTAATGCTAATGTGATCATTGCCGCCGGTTCTGACTTTCCGGTTGAATCGCCCAATCCATTTTTTGGCCTGCATGCGTCCATCACCCGTCAAGATCATAAAAATAGCCCTCAAGGCGGTTGGTTTGCTAAAGAGAAAATGACCCCGTTAGAAGCCTTTAGAAGTTTTACTTTAGATGCGGCTTATTCAGGCCATCAAGAAAACATCATTGGCAGTCTTGCCAAAGGTAAGAAAGCGGATTTTGTCTTACTCGACAATAATTTATTTACCATGCCTGAGCAAGATATCTGGAAAATGTCAGTCGATAAAACTTGGGTTAATGGCAAGTTAGTTTATCAACAACAGTAATGAACATATCAATAAGCAAATTGCTTAAGCAATATTGGCGAAGCTTAACGTTACTGATGTTAGTCATGATAACGGTTACGTCATTGTTTCCGGTCGAACATCTGCCCACAGCACCAGGTAGTGACAAAACGCATCACTTTATTGCCTATTGCGTTTTAATGTTGCCTGTTGCTTTACGTCGGCCTAAGTATTGGCTGGCGTTTGCCTTATTTTTTATTATTTACAGTGGCTTAATCGAATTGATTCAGCCATATGTTAATCGCTATGGTGAATGGTTAGATATCGCAGCCAACGCTGGCGGTGTGCTAATCGCCATAGTAATAACTCAGGTTTTTATATTGTTTAGCCCTAAGTGAAAAGTAGCATAATGCGATTAGATTGGCTGTTCTGCCATTTAGTGGAAATAGCTAATTAGCTGACTTTTAGCAATTTTTCAGCTTTATTAGTTAGAATATACAGTATTTCATTAAATATAAAAAAAGCCCAAAGGGCTTTTTTTATATTTAATGATTTTATCAGTAAAAGCGTTATTTTTGATAGGTTGTTACTTTATTACGACCATTGTCTTTCGATTGATATAAAGCATTGTCAGCATGTTCAAGCCATTGTGATACTGAGCTATAACTTGGATCAACTTCGGCAATGCCTAGGCTAACCGTGTACTTAATCTCAATATCATTATATATCACCACTGACTCTTCTACCGTTTTACGCAAACGTTCAGCAAACACCAACGCATCAATTGCATTGGTGTCCGCCAATAATATAACAAACTCTTCGCCGCCATAACGCCCTGAAACATCGGTTTCTCGAACTTGTTCACGGATAACTTTCGCTATATGGCGAATGACATCATCGCCAACTAAGTGACCATAGTTATCGTTAACCACCTTAAAGTGATCTATATCCAACATGACCAAGCTACTGGGGTGCTGGCTGCGGATATAACGTTTAAACTCAGCTTCAATACAGTGCTGCCAATGATTGCGATTAAATAATTGTGTTAAACCATCAGTTTGGCTCAATATAGCCAAATTGGCGTTGGCTTTTTCTAGCTCTAGCTTATGAGTAGCATTGTCAGTGACATCGTAAACTAGCAAGCATAAATGAGAAACCTGACCGGTTGTCGACATTAAGGGAATGAATGTCGTGTTTTGGTACATAAACTCAGCGGTACCCGTAATAGGACGATAGTTGTTAAACTTAAATAGATAAGGCCGCTGTTCCCAAATGGTAAAGGCTTTGTTTTTCAACATGACAACCGATTCAGCTTTGCGACGAAACCAGTCTTCCTGTATTTCGTCAAAAAGATCAAACAACACTTTACCCTTAACTTCACGTGGCAGCAGACCACTATGGTTTTCCATAAAACCATTCCAAATTTGAATAGTGTAATCCCTATCAAGTACCACAAGTCCAACATCGATGGTATGGAGCATTTCCATCAACCAGTGTAATTCATTTAATTGTTCTGTTTGTACTGACATGGCTAATCCAACAAGTAAGCGATTTTATTATTAAGCGTTTTTACCGACTCTTCGGTAAAGAGCAATAGAAGGTCACATTTAATCGGGTAATTTTCAATACTATAACTAATTTCAATAGCGAGGGTTTTTTTCCACTTATTGGTATTAGTGGCAATTAATTCAGATATTTTTCTGTGCTGACCTAATACCACAGGATGGCCTTGGCTAAAGGACATATCAAGTTGGGTAGAAATACCGTTTAAACATGCGCCAATAAGTAAGTTAGCCATGTCCATTAACAACTCTAATTCGACATTACTGTCGAGTTCACTGTCATATTTCATCAAAGACGCGACATCTTTGAAACTCGAGTCATTAAGAATTAATAATGCTTCGCCAGAAATACCCGCGCCGATAAAACCTTGACATATACCCGAGGTTTTTTCTTTATTTTCAACATCAGAAAGCGCCATAGTTAGCTCACTGACTTCAATCAAATTAACATTAGGGATGGGTAAAACAACAAAGACCCCTAATAGGCGCGCGAGTAAATCGCCTGCTTGCCCCATGGCGACATTAGCTATTTCTTGATAGCAATCTCGCATTTCACCGTCAATTTCAATGGTTGATTGCTCTGCTTGTGCTACTGCTTCAATCTTGGCTATTGGCGGTGTTGCAACGGGGCTAAATATCCCTTTATCGGGTGTTTTATCTACAGGTGTGGGCTCAGGTACTTTATTAACCATCAGATCATCTTTGGTAAATAAGCCGTAGGCCTTTAATATTTCAGTAAGCTTTTCTTTATCAACCGGTTTTTTAATAAAATCTAGTGCACCTAAGCTTTTTACTCGCTGGTGCGCTTCAGGTTGAATATCGCCCGATATCACAATAACTAAGGTGGGTAAGTCTTGTTTTAATATTGCTTCTAATACTTGATAACCATCCATTTCTGGCATATTCAAATCCAGTAATAGCACATCTCCTTTACCCGCCTTAATCGCCGCTATACCTTCAACTCCATTGGTCGCAAAGGTTATATCAACATCCCAGCCATCTGGGAGCGAGCGCGCAACTTGCTTACGCGCCATATTAGAATCATCACAAATTAGTAAAGGTGTTGGCATAAATGTAAAAACCCTCGGTTGCTCTATAGAAATTCAACAATTTATGTTCAGTAAACATATGCTTAATAGATGTTAACACTATTATAATAAACCATAGTTTGCTTTGAAAAAAAAGCACCTTTTATTCGCATTTTTTAATGCACAAAGGTAAACTTCAACAACATGTTATCCTCATTAAAGCACAATATTATGAATATTTTTAAATTACCAGTAATTACTCTGCTTAGCTCGCTATTTGTGTTTACAGCTGCGGCTGAACTTTTTGCTCCTGAACTGACAGAAACTACCAATTTAGTTATGGCCGGTAATAAGTACGTCACCTTACTGGGTAATCAAGTCAACGTCGGTGATGAAGCGCCCAATTTCAAGGTAGTAACCGAATCATTTTCGCCTGTTACACTAGCTGAATTCAAACATAAATCAGTATTAATTTCCGTGGTACCGAGTTTAGATACCGGTGTTTGCTCTATTCAGACCAAGCGCTTTAATGACGAACTAGCAAATTTACCGGCAGACGTTGTGATGTTAACCATTAGCAATGATTTGCCTTTTGCTCAAAAGCGCTTTTGTAAAGCGGAAAAAATAGAAAATATCAAAGTGCTATCAGATGCAGTTTGGCGCGATTTTGGTCAAAACTATGGTTTATTGATCAAAGATATGGGTTTATTAACTCGCGCGATATTTATTATTGATAGCAATGGAAAAATTGCCTATAAAGAATTAGTGGCTAATATTTCTCAACACCCAGATTACGATACTGCCTTGGCAAAATTGAAAGCCATGACTCAGGTTGTAAAGCCTACTGATACCACAACAAGCAAGCAGTCAGGTTAAAGTTTTTCATAGCACCAAGTAATAACAATAAATCAATAGCATTTATCGCTATTACTTGGTGAAAAATAAATAACTTAAAATCAATGACTTAAAGAACAATGCCGACATGATTTTAAAAAAACATTGATAATCTACTTGAAATAAATCTCTTCAATCCCATCTCTAATAGTGTAGTCGCCAATAGGGGCTACATTAACCGCCTGTTCAATATTGAAAGGCACAATTAAACTCTACAATATTAAATTTCAGATGTAATAATTCGCGGCTTATGCTGGTTTTAGCATCGGAAAACATTGATAGAGACAACATATTGCTAAACTTTAATAGGATATGAATTATGCGTACAACGACAGATTTCAGCCCACTTTATCGCTCATTTATCGGATTTGATCACTTAGCTGGATTAATTGATAAAGCTTCACGAGCAGACAAACAGTCTTCTTATCCTCACTATAACGTTGAATTACTTGCGGAAGATCAATATCGCATTACCATGGCAATAGCCGGGTTTGCCGAAGAAGAACTGGAAATTGAATCCAAACAAGACACCCTTATTGTTACTGGTACAAAAGCCAATAACAGCAGTAAAACCGAACGTAAATTTTTACATCAAGGTATTGCAGATCGCAATTTTGAGCGCAAATTTCAATTAGGCGAGCATGTTAAAGTCATCGGTGCTTTTATCGAACACGGTTTACTGCATATAGATTTAGAACGAGAAATACCTGAAGCATTGAAACCAAGAAAAATTGCCATTAATGGTAAAAGCTTATTAAAACAACGCCATTCAATAACAGAAAGTTAACACCTAGGTACAATACCCAGTTGATTAATTATTTGCCCACTGTTAATGGTAAAATGAGCACACTTAATTAGTCAAATGGCTATCAATAGTTTCTCCCTTTTGTTTTTTTGCCCAGTCTTTGACTGGGCTTTTTTATACGACAGATATCGCCAATAGTGAATTAGGCGTATCGCGTATAACAAGAGTTTTTTACTTTTTATGAACCTGACTTAAGACAACATTCTGGACTATTTCATTATGATTGAATTCATATTACTATAGTATGTTATTTAATCAATTTAACAAAGTAGTACTAAGGACGTTATTCTTGAGCGCAAGCACCAAAAACAAGCTGATCACGGGCTTCATGTTACTGGCAATTTTATTTTCTGGTCAGAGCATATCTACAACATTAAATATCGTCACAGAACATCTTGCACCGTTTCAAATAGTGAAAGGGGATAATATCAGCGGCCTATCTACAGAGATAATAAAGGCAACATTAACAGAGGCAAACATAACCTATAGTTTAGCAGCTCATCCTTGGTCGCTTTCTTACAACAGTGCATTACAAAAGAAAAACACTTGTATTTACTCGCTTGCCCGAATTCCAACTCGAAGCGCACTTTTTCAATGGATAGGTCATATCACAACCAGCTCAACTTCCCTGTATGCCTTGAACAGTAACCCTCTAGCTATCAGTAAATTAGCGCAAGCAAAAAATTATAAAATTGCGGTAATAAAGGATGATGTCGCCCATCATTTCCTGCTGTCAAAAGGCTTTATAGAAAACAAAAACCTCTACGTGATGGATAATAATGATGCGTTACTTAAGATACTAGAGATACCTAGTCGTCAAATTGATTTAGTGGTAATTAATGACGATCTGCTTAATAGGCGTTTAGATAAGGTTAGCGATATGGCTAAATATAAAAATGTTTATATGTTTAAAGAACTACTCTTAGACTTCTATTTTGCTTGTAGTTTAAATACTGAAAAGACGATTGTGACATCACTTAAACAAGCAATGAACAAACTAGAGCAGCTAGGCGCTTTTTCTGACATCAAAAAGAAGTGGCAAGGTAATATGATCAATATCCTCTAACATTCTGCAGATTGTTAATTCTCATGCTTTGAATAAACAACCGCCAGTCGTTATGACCATTGCTTATTCAAGCTATCTTAGGGTAATTATTTAGCCATCACATCAAGTAATGCATGAATCGTTGCTTCAACACCCGCCTTGATTGCGGGCTCAGGCGTTATTTTAAATTGCGGACTATGATGACTTGGCACAGCCGCGCCACCTGCCTCAGCACGCTCAAAATCGGCCTTTGCTGTGCCACCGACTTTAAAGTAAACGCTAGGAATATAAGGTTTTGTGGTAAAAAAGCCAAAGTCTTCTGCGCCCATACCGGTTTCAGCCGGCTCTAATAGTGTATCAGCGCCCATTTTTTCACTTAGTACCGCTTTCAACCGCTTAGCTAACTTTTTATCGTTAAAGGTTGGCGGGTAGGAAAACTCACTAATCACTACCTCGGGTAATTTATCTTCTGGCATACCGGCAGTACGCGCCGTACCAATGGCAATACGCTTTATCGCTGACAGTAGTTGCTCACGTACCTCCGGCGTTAAACTGCGCACTGTTAACTGCAATTTAGCTTGATCGGAAATAATATTATGCTTGGTACCAGCGTGGAATGCTCCTACCGTGATAACACCAGCATAACGAGGGGCTAATTCACGGCTAATAATGGTTTGTAGGTTATTAACAATTTGCGCGCCGATGACGATAGGGTCTTTACCTTGATGTGGAGAAGCACCATGTGCACCAATACCATGAACCGTGATATCAACCGTATCTGCGCCGGCATAAGGCGAACCTTCGTCAACAATGATCTTGCCGGCTTCTGAATTAGCACTGACATGAAAAGCAAAAGCATAATCGGGTTGGCCAAAACGCTGCCATAGATTATCTGCCATCATTGCTGAGGCACCCGGGCCTTTTTCTTCTGCAGGTTGTCCGATAAGCATTAGCGTACCTGACCATTTAGCTTTATTTTCAGCCATATAGCGAGCAGTTCCCACTAGGCTAGTGATATGAACGTCATGGCCACAAGCGTGCATAACGCCGACAGTTTCACCGTTCCAATCCTGCATTTTCACCGTTGAAGCATTAGCTAAGCCGGATTGCTCAACTACCGGCAAGCCATCCATATCGGCGCGCACCATCACCATAGGGCCAGCACCATTTTTCATTATCGCCACAACCCCTGTGCCGCCTATGCCTTGA
>TARA_R110000737_G_scaffold108065_1_pt1 | contig 18750 bp, 9 predicted proteins | sample TARA_R110000737 | Tara Oceans TARA_R110000737 (sample SAMEA4398027) | marine metagenome | biome: Polar Biome; feature: [SRF] surface water layer (ENVO:00010504); material: water (ENVO:00002006), including particulate matter (ENVO:01000060) such as... | depth 5 m
GGTGCTTACCAGTCTGTTGGTGAGTACATGCAACAGAATAAGGTGGGCTAACCTATGCCTATTACTTGGAAGAACATTAGCGCACCTGACTTTAGTAGCGGTAACGCTCTAATGAAAGCAGGTGGAGAGTCTATTACAGGTGGCTTAAATTCATTAGCTAAAGCTGCTAAGACGTATGGTACTCAGCAAGAAGATCAGCGTGTTGCTGTGCGTGATGACAACACACAGACGTTTCTTGATCAGATCAACCAGATGAAGACTATGGATGGCTATACCAATCAGGCTGATCAGTTTAGTCAGTCTGCATTGTCAGGTCAGAATGTGGACGCCAGTAAAATCATGGCGGCTTACGGTCAACAGGAACAAGATATTCAAGGCTTGATGACTTCACGGAATACCTATAAAGCCAGCCAGCACGCAGAATCTGAGCGACTGTTGGGTATTGAAGAAAAACCTATCCTTGATGAGTTCAATAGACTCCAAGGAATAGGTGATAATGAGGGTGCAGCCGCTTACCAAAAGGAACACGCTGGTGAAGTACGTGATTGGAAAGCTGCCCTTGCGGGGCTTCAAAACGAAACTCGCTTAGACGATGCGTATGATCAGGGACAAACAACCCGGAAGCAAACAACTAGCGCAGGCGAGATTTATACCAACGTACTACACGACCCAAACACCAATGAAGGTAACATTCAGTCAATACTGAAACTAAAATTCGAGGCAGAGGGTATCCCGCTGTCCGTCTATGGGCCATTGATGAGTGGTGCAAGGGGAGCTTGGACAACCGGTACATCACTGACTAAAGCGGCAACTGGACGTATTGCCTCTATTGGGTCTATGGCAGATGGGGAACTAGCTTTACTTGAGCAACTAACACAGAAAGCACGGGATGAAATACCACATGGGTTGACTAACCAAGAATACGCATCGTATACAGCGGAGGCTGCGGATTACCGTAACCCTTCTGACGCCTTGAGGTACATTGGAGATAACTCAGGTGAATCAGAGTTGCTCACGCCTGATGATTCAGATTTAGGTGCCACCGGTGTGCAAGGTGCTGAAAATGGTATTACCGCAGCACAGAAAATTGCCGATCAACTTGTCAACGACATATCGAAACCTGGTAGAGAAGACGAGCTACTTGTACTTAATACCACAGAAGGAAGAATACCTGGTTTTGTTCTCAAATGGGCATTTGACTCAGTTGGTAAGGATAAGGACGGGGAATGGGAGATGGATCTTTTCCGCACCGCTCTAAAGAATGAATGGCAGTCTTACCTTAGAAAGAGAGGTGCCGTTAATGCACGTAATCAAGTTGAAACCGACTATAACGCTAAGAAGTTTTCACTTAACTCAAGTAAGCAGACACGGATGTCAGAAGCCACTGCAAATGAAACGAGTGCTCAACTTAACGCATTTTACAACTCTACTAAGTAATCCTTAGTATTTAGGTAGCATATCAACGATAATAGTCCATAGAAATATGGGCTATTTTTTTTTACCAGAGGTTTTAACATGAGTAAGCATACCCCTATCAGTGATCAAGAAAATAATGAGATTGATAAAGCAATAGAAGTTAACCAGTACGTGGATAATTCAGAGCTTAATCTCAACATAGCTAACCTACGAGCGCAGGCAAACAAAAACCCAGAACCATCACTTATTAAGACCGCTCTTAATTCATTGCCAGATAACCAACCTGCTCCGGCTCAAGCATCAGGTGCGTTCTCTTCTGAGGCGATGGCTGCTTTGCAGCAAGTCGCTCCACAAAGAGTCCCTACTTTCTCTGAAGCTAAACAGGCGTTAACTACCCCGTTAGTTGACAATAAAATCACTAAGTTAGCTGCGATAGATAAGGCAGCTAGCCTAGAAAATGTCGTGAACACTAATCCACTCAAAGCAGAGATGAGTCTGGACGATGCACTCCTCTCTGCCACTGAACGATTCAAACAAGAGCGGTTAGAGCGTGCGGAACGTGAAAACAGAGAAATCTTAACAGACGCTGAACGTGGTACGGCTTATGGCAGGACAATAAACTTTGGGGCACAGGTAATTAATACATTATCCAATGTCCCCGCAGGCATTGCAGAAACCGGCTTGGATTTACTGGGGAACATGCAGGGGAGTTCTGTCCCAGATGACGTTGCTGCACTTTACCACCGTAAAAGAGCATATCAGATAGCACAAGAAACAGGCAGTGTAGAGAGTAATCTTGAAGCGCTAGGTATGGCACGCACTGAACTAAGTGCTCAGCTACAGAGAGGTGATATTGATCAGGCGCGTTATGATACGCTGTTAGAACGTATTACTAACAAAGAAGGCCAACTCACCCCGCTCACTGAAGAAGAGCAAGCTCAGCTAAGTACTATACCTGAAGCTGACATATACACTCAGTCCAGTCATGAAGAGCGTATGGAGAACCAGGCATGGTTCCGTGCAGCCAGTCAGTCAGTAGATGAGTTCCAGTCAGAATATTTTGACCACACCTACAAGTCTGATCTTGCTAAGTTCGCTGAGGACGGTGCCGCCACTTGGGATGCTGAAAATAATAAGGATCTGCGTGATCAAGGTTACCAGCAAATCAAGCAAGGCGACTATATTGAAGGTGCGAGTGACTATATCGAAGGCACTTGGGATGGACTAACCGGGTACGCTGAAAATGTATGGGATAATCCTGAAGTGCTTTTAGATGTTGGCGGTGAAGCCATATCAGAGGCACTCCCCTTCATATTTGGTGCCGCTGTTGGTAAGACAGCGAATATGGCAATTGCGGTTAATGATGCAAACGATTCAGCAGATGCAGGTATTCAGGCGTTCTATGAGCGTGAGGGTCGGATGCCTAATACGGAAGAGAAGGCAATCATCTTTGCAGGGCAAGTTGCGTATGCTGGTGTGGATTACCTTTCTACAGACCGTCTTGCAAAAGCCGTTGGATTAAATAAAAAGCGTAAGCAAAAAGCCAATGTACCTACCAAAGAAGATATAAAGAAGACTCTACTTGGGAGTACAGTAAACGGTGCTAAAAACGTAGTGAAGCGTACTGGTAAGGTTACCACGCTCACGGCTAAAGAAGCCGCTACAGGTGCATTCCAAGGCGCCTTAGAGCAAACGGCTCTGACAGCTAATGCAGACACAGCTGATATCAAAACATCTGATATCGTAACCAGTACCTTATTAGAGGCAATGGGGGGCGCAAGTATATCTGCGCCGACTCAAGCACTGGGTTTAGGAAAAGATGGCGTAAAAAGCGCTGCCAATAACCGTATGGATGCTTGGGCAGGACAAGCCAAGGTACGTAAAGAGACTTCTGCAGCCACTCAAGCTGCTGACGAGCAAGCATTAGGTAATGCAGTTGAGTCAGGTGACTTCGCTGAATACGCTAATAACAACAATTCAACTAATTCTGTAGATAAAACGACCAAAGTTGAGCTTGCTTCAAAGATAGGTACTATAGCTGCCGCTCACCAAGAGTTAGTTGGGAACGCCACAGCAGAAAAACCTGTCGATTTACAAGCGTCACGTAAGCTAGTTAACGGTGTTTCACAAGTCATTCAGGTTGAGAATGCAGCGATGGAGGAGCTAACAAAAAAGATAGCCGCCACAAGTAATAAAAGTGAGCAAAAGAAGTTAAACAAGGAATTAGTACAACGTAAAACGGCGCGTGATAAGGCAGTTGAAGTCGGTCACGTATTGAAAGCCAGTCACACTGAACTTTTAAACGTAGGAGCATTAGTAGATCAAGTGATTACCGCAAAAGAGCGGAGCACTGAGTTTAAGATTGCAGGACAAGAAATACTAGAGTTGCTTCAGGTAAGCCCTGAATCATTAAAGGATGCTAAGACATTACTATCTTCTCCTCACTGGACAAAAGAAGAACGTAACGAGCTTCAGTTGCACATTAATGCTGAACAGTCATTAGACACGTTACGCAATAGACCAGAACTTAAGACAACGCAAAGTGTACAAAACCAAGTGTTTGATGGTGGTGATGGATTTAGGGGTGCAGAGCAATACCGATCAAGTATCTTGTCGGCATTAGGTTTTGGAAACGATTCAATGGTAGGACGTGAGCTGAATCAGCTACGTACCTTTGCCAAAAGGCACAGTAATAAAGCCAAAGCATTTAATATGGCTTACGCACCTTACAAGCGGCAATCAGATAATCCAGGACAACCACTCAATGCTTCCCAGGAAGAAACAGAAGCAAAGAAGTATGTAGAGTCAACATACAAGACTGATAAGAATAAACCTTACTATGTTGGCCCACAATTTGGTTCATTAGCTAATAATGTTAGCTATGAGTCACAGGCTCTACAAGATACGTTAGCGTATGTAGAGGCTACTGTTAATGCAAGGAATGAACGTAAGACAGAAACAAAAACAGAACAAGTAGTAGAAACTAAAACTGCTGAAACGACGGAGAAGCCAGACGCCAATCCAAACATCTCCGTCGCCCAACAGCCATCTCCACAAGAGACTACCCCCGCTAGTACCGAAGGTGCTAGTGAAAGTGCTGCCAATGTACAGGGTCAGACAGAGGAAAGGAATACTGGACAAATACCCAGTGTTACGGACTCGGCTGCTCAAAATAATACTGAAGCAGCAACGGTTAGTGAAAATACCGTTGAAGAGCAACAAGTTACAGAAAGTGAACCGATTACAGATGACACTGCGTCTACTGAAACAGCTGAAAAAACTTTACAATCTTCTGAGCAGAACAGTGAACTAGATCAAGGTACTACTGTTGAGCAGCAAGCGGAAGCAGTCACTGAACCGACCATTAAAGACCAGGTAGAGAACAGCGACCTTAAGGAATCATTCAGCTTTAATAAGAGCAAGACAAACATCCTACATAACATAGGTAACCTTGCTGATGTGTTGAAAGGTAATCTAGATTCGATTGCTAAGTTTCTTAACCAAGATTCAATGAATGAACTTGAAGAACAATCAATCCGTAGCTTTGGGTATTTTGTTGACTCTGTATCAGATACTTTAGAGGGTATATTTGCTGTTCGTAAAGCTACGAAGACTTCTGGAAACACTAAGAGAGGTACAGTGCTTACTGATATTGATCCTGCTCAGAACTTTGCAGATGAGAACGGTAATCTAACTGAGGAAGCCAGCACCGCTATCGCTGCAGCTGTCTATAATTGGATCGCAACAAAAGCCAGTTCTACGCTATACAATAATGACTTCTCTATTGGCGCATTACTAGGTATTCAGGAAGTGAGTGTCACGCCTACAATGCGCGAACTGTTTGGTGATGGTGGAGTAACACAGACCGAGGTAACGCGTGTACTGGGTGCAGAGATTGTCCGTAGCCTTGGCTTAGGCAATAAGGATAAAACCGTCCCAGCTAACCACCTACCCCGCTTAGAACAGGCAATGGGTAACCTGGCTATCGCTTACTTGCTAGACAATGGTTTGGTTGAAGCTTTCTCTGTTCCTATGAGTGAGGTGTATGGCCTGTCAGGTAAAAAAGAGATTGTAATAGATACATCAATGCTTCCTGAAAAACAAGGATACAACGCAACTACAACGCTTAGTACACTCAATGATTCTGAGTTGTATGCGTTAGGGAAACAACAAAAGCAAGAGTTATACTCGTGGTCAGGAAAACCAACGGACGCCGGTTTTATTGCTTTAAAGAAGGGTATTGCTGCCACCACTTCAGAGTTGCGAAATAGAAAGACTGATCTTATTCTCATTAAGGCTGCAGTAGAAGTTGATGAGTCAGGAGAGGCTTCATTGTCTGAAGAGTTAACTTCTTTTGTAGACTTAGAAAAGGAAAGTAACTACGTGGTGGGTCGTTTATTTGAAACCACTTTTGCCAAAGAATTCCCTTCAATGACGCCTATTAACACGACTGTGGTTAAGCAAAAAGGCACTGTAAAAACCATTGCTGAAAAGATGAAGGCTATCTTACGTAGACATCAAATTCGTGCTCACCAGATCTCAGGTGACACTGATGGCGCTTTAATGTTCTTAACGCGTGAGCAGCAAGAAGAAGCGCTAGGTGTTATGACTAATGCAGAGATTGATAAGTTGCACGTTACACGCCGTAAAGGAGCTAAAGGTAAGCAGCGTACACAAAGAGCCGAGCTAGAAAGTTATGCTGAGTTCCGTGAACGTATGTTAAATCAGAAATCTGGGTTAAAAAGCCCCTTCTACTTCGCCCATGAGGTTTGGAAAAACCAGCGTATTGGTATGATAGGCGATGTAGTCAACACCCAACGCTCTAAGATTCATCGTGGATTAATCCGTATGAATGAGTGGGTTGCTCAAGTTGATCCAAAGAACAACAAGCAGCGTACCCTGTTCTTAATGGGGGTGGCACAAGGTATTGGTGTCACAGTTGGCGTTGGAAATAACAAACGAAAGGTTGATGCGTTAACTCGTAGAGAAGTACTCGACGCAGTTGAGACTAAACTTGCTGAGCCTGTTTTCCAAAAAGCCATTGATGCTTTGGTTAAGATTCAAGATGTGCGTGACCTTAGTGAGTCTGACTTACAACAGGTACAACAGGCCATCGTTGATGGTATTAAAGCCGGTGGTGAAGGTACAAGTACACTGCACGCTCTCACTAACTACGCACGTATGGTAGCAGCTAATGGTGATAAATTTACTTCAGATCTAGCGTTTGAGATCGATGGTATTACCAACGGCGTTATGATTGGTGCAATTCAGTTTATGCCTGGTGATGTAAAGATTAAATCTATACTGGCACAAGGCGGTATTTTTACTAATGGCATGCGCTCTTACGGTGAGTTTAAAGCTCGTGGGAATAAAGATAGTTATGAAAGTCTTGCGGAGAAGTGGATCCAGAACTTAGCTATGCTAAAAGCAAGAGCACCTGCAGAGTTTAAAGTTGCAGACAGGCTCTTTAAGATTAACCGTGATAGCGCTAAACAGCCTCTGATGACTACGGTCTACGGTGCAGGTATAAAAGGCATTATTAATTCAGTGTCTGATGTATTTGTTGAAAATATACTTAAGGAAATAGAAACCATTGTTAATGGTTCAGGTACTGATGCACAACGCTCAGCAATGTTGGCTCAACTAGATAATGAACTTAAGTTGTTAACTAAGGGTCTGTACGTACTCCCTACCCTTGATCCAAATACAATCATGGAACAAAAGCTAGACTATCAAGGTGTTTTTGCCCTACGCAAATGGGTAGGAGATAACCACGGCAATACTGTAATGGCTGCTATAGAGCAAGAGTTTGGTACGTTCATGGAGAATCGTACAAAGTACAACGAAGTGATTAAAGGCATTAATGACCAATTTGTTGAGTTGTTTACGTTAGCTGTCAAAAAAGAACGAGGTAAGCTAATCGCTGCATTAACCATTACTAAGAACGATGACCTCCCTATTGGCGTTATAGAAAAAATTATAGACGACTTGCAGGGCGCAATCCCTGGTATTAACAATGCTTTCAGTGTGGATAAAAACGAGTTAATCCAGTTAGCTAAACAAGGTCGTAGTGAGGGTAACACTAAGCTTTATAAAGTAGAGACTAAGCTAGGTCGTAAAGTAGCTGGTGTAAATTCTATTAACTCAACAGGCCAAAATCGTCAATGGGTTGATGATCTGGGTGTATCCCCCACAGTACTAAGTATTCATTCATTAGACGCTGCAGTTGCCTTACAGACCATGAACTTTGCTTCAGTACTTAACGTACACGATGGTTTTTATACCGGTGTACTTTCGGCAGAGCACACAGCAAAGACGCTTAACAACGTCTTTCACAAAGCCATGAAGAATATGTCTTTGACTAAAGCGGCTTATCTGTCTGCAGTACGTGCCAAGAAAGAAATGATCAAGTATGCGGAAGACAACACTATATATGAGTTTATGTCTGGTAAAAGTAGCGGTGTGCGTTGGAAGTACTATGACAGAGATGTGATTAACAAGGCGTTTAAGGAAGCCAAAGAGATAGGCGCAGATAAAGACACGTTGATAGAACAGATTCGTCATGTGACCCAGTACAACCTTGAAGGAGTGGGTTTTAGTCCACTTCAAGAAGATCAGTCAGAAGACTCTCCTGACATTGATGTGACTCACAGTGAACTAGGTTTTACCTCTACAAGCGAAGACCCTGATGCGTTACACACTGTGCAAATGTATTTACGTGCCACTGAAAATCCAGATGTGGATAGATTAGTTGGATTGGTTCTGGATACCCTTGATAAGCGTACTGCCCACAGTAAAATACTGACAGGTATACGTGAGCATTTAGGCGATGCGGCAGTGGTATTAGTTGAGCCAGATGTTGACTTAGAACTGTCTGAACCAGTCTCTAAAGCGCTACGTACAGCTCGTGCAGTCTACGACGGTAACACCCACACGGTTTACCTGAAGTCTACTGGTTTCCATGACCATGCAATGACTTCAGAAACTATTGCTCATGAATTAATCCACGCAGTGATTAACCGTTTCTTAGAAGACCCTGCGGCAAGTCGTCCCAAGGCAGTCCGTGAAGCCATTGCTGATTTAGATGCATTGATGACACGGGTTAAGAATGATCCTGTCTTTAAGAGAACGTTTGGCAGTAACCAACCTATGGTTTCCAGCATTGATGAGTTCATCACTTGGGGTATGACCAATGAAGGTTTCCAGAACTACTTAAAGTCACGGAAGATGGAGATCAAAGGCAAGCGTGTCATGGCGGGTTTCCGTCACATGGTCAATGCCATTCAGAAGATCATATTTGGCAAGACAGATGAGTCTGCTACTAACAACGCGTTATACGAGTTGATGGAGAATGCGGGTGTGATTATGTCAGAGGCACGTTTGTATAAGCCTAGTGATATGGATTACAGCACAGCTTCACAAGAAATAGAGCAAATGACTTCTGCACAGATTCTGGAGTCACTAGGTAACCTAGATGGGCAACCCAAGCGCAGCGACCAACACGTTGAGCAGTTATCTGCATTGCAGGCCACCTTCGTAGACACGCTACAGCAAGTGTTAGGCAAGCCTATACGCCAGATGGAAGATGCTAACGCTGATCAGGACATTACGTTCCTACAGCACTTAAAAGACGGTACAGTGCCGTTTACATCATCCCTGTCCAACTTGTTTGGTATGAGTTATCAAGAAGCGTATGTTGCTGAACAATTAGAAGCAACATTGGGCTCAAATATAGTTAACCAGGGAAGTCAGTCTACCGCTATGAAAAGCTTATGGACGCAGGCGAAAGCGCAGCTGAAGGCCGAGGACTTTCTGGATGACTCAGGTGATATGGATTTAGCACAAGCACGTTATGACCGTTTATTCTCACCTAAGACAACTAGCAGATCTAACGTTTATGATGAGTCTGCAGGTAAGAACATTAGGTCAAACCAAGCGGATTACTTACAAGCGTTTACTATTATGGCAATGGTTCACGAACCTACACGTCAAGTATTAGAGAAAGTAGACACGACTCGTGTACAGGCACAACAGAAAGTAAACTCTTTTGGTGCCTTACTTGTGCGGATACGTGATTTAGTGCTGGCTGCGTTAGCCCGTTTAGTCAGTGCACCCTCTTCTTTCAAAGGATCAGTAGGTACGCAAACCCAACGTTTGATGAAGGATCTTGCAAGCATTGAGCAAAAGAAGCGCAAACGTATTCTTCGTGAACAGCATGTGTCAGAGAGTAGCCCTAATGCGTTTATCACTCGACAAATGACAGGGCTACGTAAGAAGTTACAGACGCCTGCTAAGACCCAAATAGGTAAAGCAGTTCGTATTGCAAGCATCCTTACTGAAGGTGATAAGGCTGATGGCTTCATTACCGTCATTCAACGAATACGTAACAAGCACCTAAAGGAACGTAACGGCACAATCATGTCTCTTGCTAACGAGTTCTTGGGCGAGACTGCCCTTAACAGTAAGGTCATGCGTTTACTTCGGTGGTCAAACCGTGACATTGACCAACAGCGTAAGCAAGTCAAAGACAGTGTTCGTTCAATGATTAAAGAGGCTTTTGGTAAAGAACTAACTGAACCACAGGAAGCTGCACTCACTAAAGTCATGCTTATGACGGATTTGTCTTCGCTACTGGATCAAGATGTTGATTACAACAGCATTATTGAGCTGGTGATTAACGATGATGCACGGCAACAGAAGATGAAAGACCTGGAAACCAAGTTATTGGCGGCAGAGCATGGTGTTTATTACGTCAACCAAGCTAAGGCACTTGGTTTGTACATGGTTGAGAACGCATCATCTAACCGTAATCTGTCTAAGAATGCCCACAACATTGCGATGCTTTACGGGGATAGCCAACGTAATATCAATAAACGTAGTGCCCAAAAAGCCATACCGTTAATCGATCAACTGGCTACATTACAGGCTTTGGGTTACGTAGACGCTAAACAAAAAGCGGTGTTTAAAGAGTTGGCGTTACAAGAAGGTGAACGAAAAGACGGTAATGGTGTGTCATTTGTATTGCATCAACATGCGGCTATTCAAAAGGACGCCTTTGAAACTATCTTTGATGGGAACCCAGTGAACGTAGTAAAGGGTTACATGCACCAAATTACCAACCCTCACCTGACTGTTAAGTTTGCAGCCTCATCTGAAGAGGTACAGCTGCTTAAAGCACAAGGTTACCGAGTAGACCACATGATTCGACGTGATAGCTACGACCCTAGTGGTTACAACGCTGATGGGAGTGTACGCCCCCCTATTTTTGCAATGGTTGTAGAAGATGGAGGTATTGCTTCTCGTCTTGCTGGTGTGATGTCTTACACTAATAAATCATCTATGGGTACGTCATTGAGTGAAGCAATGAGTGCCGTAGGCGAGAATGGGGGTATAAACTTAGTTGATAACTTCCGCACTGCTGCACAAAACGAAATTAACTCACTTCATCAGCAACTTGTTGAGCCTACTAAAGGCGACGGTAAAGGTGCAAAGATGATTCCAATCTTTGATCATAAAGGTAACGTACAGGACTACCGTTATGAAATGGAAGAGCGATTCCGCAGCAATATGCTAGAAAAGCGCTATGACATAACTGACGTAATGGGGGCTATGGCAGGTAACTTGATAGATAAGGTAGCCACTAAGGATATCAACGAAAAAATGGTCAAAGAGCTGGGTGACCAGTACGCAAAAGACACAGACAAAGCAGCGTATATGATGGTTGGTAAGCGCTCATCTGATCCAAAAGTACGTGAGATCTGGAACTTGTTACCGGAGGAGGCTAAGCAAACAGCGCGTGATCAGTTTAACGGGGACATGTTAATGATTCGCCGTGAATTGTTTGACCCGGTATTTGGTTATCGTAAAGCCAGTATTACAGACTTGTGGCAGGCAGATCCATTGGATCGAACCAGGACGCAACAGTTTGTAGTAAAAGCATTGGAACTAACGTTTGGTAAAGTATTTGGGGATAAGTTGGTAATGCGTCTTCGTCAAGGCGAAGCGGGATGGCAGGAGCTTATCAGAGCTGCTAAAGATATCTTAGTGGTTAAAACTGGACTTACACTCGTAGGTAACGTAATTAGTAATATAGTGTTACTAAGAATGAGCGGTGTTCCGTTTGTAGATATAGCCAAGCATAAGACAGTAGCGTGGAAAGGTGTGTTGCGCTATCAGAAAGAACATACTGAGTTATTTAAACTGCAGAGTATGTTAAAAGCGCAGCCAATGACACAAGCAGAGCAAGACAAGACGCGTGCGCGTATTGCTGAACTGGAGAACTCATTAGCAAATAATCCTGTAAAGGAATTGATTGATGCTGGCTTATTCCAGACTATTGTGGAGGACATTGATACTGGGGATGACCCATTCAGTTATAAATCAAAACTGTTTAAGAAAACTGAGAGACTAACTGCCAATATTCCGCAAGGAATAAAGACAGTAGCTAGCAACCTTACATTGTCTCAAGACACAGCCGGGTATAAGTTTTTAAACCAGTCTACGCAGGTATCTGACTTTGCTGCACGGTATGCACAGTATAAGTACTACACTGAGCGAGGTAAGAACCCATTGTCAAAAGAAGAAGCCATGAAGCGTATTGTAGCTAACTTTGTAAACTACGATGTACCTACAGGTAAAGGTATTCAGTACCTTAACGACATGGGTTTAATGATGTTCTCGAAGTATTACTTCCGGATTCAGCGACCGATTATTAACTTGTTTCAAGAGAACCCTACTGGGGTTATAGCACTGCTGATTGGGCAGGGCTACTTTGACTTTGCGGCACCGACAGACTCAAGTCTTTTAAATAACGGATTGCTTAGTCGCTTCCAGAACCCATTTGGGGTGGCAGCGGGCTCTATTGACGAGATTGCGACCATTAATGGGCTGATGCACGCTACGGGTATTAAGTAAACTAAAAGAGTACTTCTTCTGGAAACAACTCAAGTTGGTTTTTGTCCCCGAAGTCAAAGAGATCAGTATCTAGTAGTGCAGTGGATGCGATGTCTTCAACTAAAGAATTAGGTTCAGATAGCCATGCGATTGCACGCAATGCTTGTTCATAAATAGCGGTGGTTTCCATTGGATACCTCTATATGTGTGGAATAAAAAAGGCTACAAGGGAATCGTAGCCAAGGAACTATTGCTAGTTCAACAGGAGTGAATCTTCATTAGTGAAGCCACTAGAGAGTAGGAGTGAGGAAACTGGAAGAAAACCCCATTCCTAGCGCGTGCCCTAGTAACTTCCTAATAAAGACTAAGAGATGGCCCTTATGGGCCATCTTTTGGTTCATCTCTGTAATACTCTGTCACGAGAAAGAATATAAGAGCCCCTAGTAATACCAGTCCGCCTAGAATTGTCACAAAGTAAATAAGTGCTGCTGACAACGCCACGGTAATGAATATAAAAAGGCTTTTAAAAAAGATGATTAGTTTCTTCATCAGGCAAAGAGTGACTTAGAATTAGCTGGCACTTCTGCAACTTCTTCTTCTAATTCCTCTTCAACTAGATTAGTTGTAGGCCCAGGAAGAGAAGCTACAACAGGAGCCACAACAGCCCTAGCTACAGTTAAATCTGCGTTTTTGGGCTTAGTTTTGCTGCTAGACACTGTTGATACAGTTTTTTTAGCCCTAGTAGACTCAGGACTAATATCTATTTCAACACTGGTGCCATTAGTACCACGACCAGCAATGATGTTGAGATCAACGTCTTTGCCGTCCAAGTTAATACCTACAGAAGAGACATACGTCTTAAGTGCCTCTTCAATTTCATCATTCTGTAATGTTATACGCATGATTATTCTCTATGTATAAAAGCAGTCATCTGCTTAAAAGTTTCGGTTGCTAGCCCTGCATGAACAGCTGCTAATGCATCTGCTAAATGCTCATTCTTGTTACCTAATACCCACTCCCCTTTTTGCTTGTGTTTAAGCCAATTAGCGTTGGGGTATAAGTTTGTAGCCCAGTCAATCATTTGTGCTTTACTTGCGGTTTTAGAACCGACAGCTACCAGTTTGACTTCGGAAGGTGTAACTTGAATGAGCGGTTGTGAGATGGAAGACAAGAGTCCAACGCAGATCCCATAACTCGCCATAGCGCGTGCTGACTGAGAGCCAACAGGTACTTCGACGATCACAAGATCTACGTCTTGAATGAACCCCTGCATAGCATCATGCAATGATCTAGCGCGATTTATATCGTCACTGTTCTTACGAACAACTTTAGCATTGGCTTTGTCTGACTTGGATTCTTGTAATAACAATTCTTCCAGATCAAATACAGGAAAGCCCTGGTCAAAACCAAGGCTTCCTTTTACCATACCAAAGTTTGAGAGTGACGGGTCTAATCCCGCTATTCGCATTATGCGAACAAAGATCCAATAGGCTTGGCAGCAGCAGCAGGTTTAGCAACAAGGGACGCTGGTGCAAGTTGACCATTAGCAGCCAGTGCCTTAGCTTTAGGCGCTTTATCGGCAATAGTCCCTTTGTGCTTTTCGATCCATTTACCTAGAAATACACTTTCAGTCTCTTCAGCTACGATCTCTGTGCGAGTCAGTCTATCGCGGGCGCGGAAGACTTTATGCAGTTCCACTTTCTCTTCAGTTTCCCCTTGATTCACATAGCTGCCATCGTCTTGCCTGGTGTTCTTGTCTACGGTAGCCCGTAACATGCCTGCTGTGATTTTCTTACCCACAAGCTCAGCATACATCGGTACCTTAGTTGGTACTTCTGCCTTAGCATCGTAGTCCCACAACTTCACCATCTTTTCCTGAGTTTCCAAGTCACCAATTTCTGAACCAACAGTAAGTAGTGCTATGTCATTGGCTAATGAGAAACCAGCTAAGTAACGGCGCTCGCCATTTTTTTGGGTGTAATAGTTGTTGCCTCCTTTATCGGTGCGTCCTGTCATCCAAAGAGCTTGCTGATGCGTTTTGCCAGTATCAGACGTAAATTGGAGTTTCAGTGCCATAGACCCATGAGGGGAAGTATCAAAGTAGGCGTAGTCAATGGTTAAGTTGTAAATGTCGGATACTTCAATACGCTGGGAACCGCCTAACGTGTCTGTATCGTCTTGAATTGAACTGTCGGTCTTTAATGAAGCTAAATTCATAATAGTTTTCCTTTAGGTTTAGCTATAATATTCTTTAAGGCGATCAAACACCTGTTGAATATCGTTATCAATGTATGTTTCTGATGTTTCCCACATCCCTAATGGCGCACGGACAGATAGCCCGACAGTGCCTTTAGTTTTTCTGGTCTGAAAAACATACTTGTAACCAAGCATTTCTTCTTCTTCAGAATAATGTAGAAGAGAATTTTCGTAGGTAGATAAGTCTTTAACACCTACTGACTTGGCAGCAATGACGCATGAAAAGTAACTTTCTACGCCATTGTTCTTTAATGCACCTTTAATGGGCACATGGGTGTCCATACGCATCTCCTGCTCATTAAGTACGTCTAAGTGATGCGCTATGAATACAACGTTCTTGGTAGAACGTGTTACATGTTGCTGCATTAGTCGCTTAAAGAACTGGGAATACTCACCCCATGCTTTCATGGTGTTTGCACTGTTGATAACACGAGTGGATTCAAACATGTCCATCAGATACGTAAGTGAGTCAACTACGATGGTATGAACGTCAGGAAGTGTTTCAGCGTGTTGAAACGCTTCTTCTACCTGAGCAGGATCCACAATAGTGAATTCCTTGAACTTACTACGAAATGGTAATCTCTTACCTGATTCGCAGTTTAAGTACATGACGCCTTCAGGGTTTCTCAAATTCAGTAATGAAGCTGATTTTCCAGAAGCCGCTTTACCACCTAGTAATACTAGATGATCATTGACTGCAGTAGTCATGGGTTTCTCCTTCTTAGATTAGTCACCACAAAAGGACACGGATGTGTCCCCTTGTAGTACTTGCGGTGTACCCTTGTTGTACCCCGAACACGCTGAGAGCCATACAGCGCGGGGGTGTTGTACCCTGGAGGGTAAAAAAGGGGTAATGGGGTCTGGGCTAAGCAGCCCGCTTTTGAATGGCGCGTTGAGCAGACACCATAATGGTTTGATGAATCTCATCATCTGGTAGCTTACTGGCTAACTTGTTGTTGAGATTGTGTACAGCTTGCTCGACTTGCATGATGGTTTGCCCGCCATCGACGAGTAGTAAGGCGTACTTGATAAGTTGGTTAGACCGATTGCCGTCCCCAGTGTTGTTAATAAACCAACGTTCTAGGTTTGTTAACGAATGCTGATCAAGTAATTGTTGCTTACGTTCCTCATTCTTACTGGTTTTAGGAATGAACGGTAGGCTGTCAAACAGTTCACCGTCACTAGAGCTGATAGTTCCAGCGTGAGATAACCATTTACGGGCACGTTGGCCTGTTTGGTCATCGACTGCAAAGGGAAGCCATTCATAGATGTTTTGCATAAACTCTTTGAAGTCATCTCGATCCAACTTAAGCGTGTACTTCATAGGTAGGATCATACGGAAACGATCTTGCCCATTCTCACCATGCCGTTTGGTCGTGTAGAACATAGCCCGGTAGTCTTTAAATAAGTCCTGTGCTGTGCTCAGTGGAGTACCACCATCTACGTCAATTACGATCAAGTTAAAGCCTTGCTTTGCCTTTTCTTCGCAGCGATGCCCTTCCAGTACATGGTGTGATACCCAATGATATCCGTTAGCTTGGGTTAACTGCTCTAAGTTCTCCCATGTTACGGTTTCATTGAGGTAGTTGTGGGCAACGTGTGTCGAGTAAGATACCGTCAACTTGTTGATATCAGTTTCTATTAGGCTTTCACCTGTTAGAAATTCAATACCGTCACGAAATGACTTCTTGATAATAATATGGTTCTGGTACCCGTACGCAATCGCATTCGTCAACATGTCATTGCGAATGTTTGCTGCTTTAGGGTAGAACGGTAAACTCTCAAGTAAGTCTGCGTGAGTCAGAGGACGCCTCATCTCACCTAGATACTTAGCTAACTTAATGTACGGGCCTTCACGCGTTAATAATCTATCCAGTTGATCACCAGAGTCTTCGACAATAGCGATGGCTTGGTAAAGGTGCTCTTCCTGGATTTGGGCACTGCCCTCCATGAATGCGTAACTGCCTGCTAACTTTAACGCTTTAAAGTGACGGTGCTCTAATTCGGTCTTACGAATAATATCAAAGTCACCTAACTTATCTGCACGATCACGACAATACAATGAGTACTCAATGTGAAGAATTTCTTCGTCTTTGTCGAGTAACAATTGCTTGTTAAAGTTTACTTCTCCTGCCAGTACGCGTAAGCGTTCAGCAAGAGCAGTAATGAACGTATGGCTTGCAGGGTTAGAACGTTGTGCCTGTATTTCACGGGCAGATAACGTAAGATTGCGCTTAACTTCACGAGCAAAAGCGAAAAGACAACGCCTTGCATAGCCTTTCTCCATCATAGAGTAAAACTCATCTTCAACACGACTACCATCCAGCAAGCTAGATGGCGTGCCGAACGCTAAAAGGTTACATGGGGTTGAACCTTTAACTTCACTTAAGCGTACGTTTTCCTTAGTGTTTTTTACTAAAGACTCTTTGATTTGGCCCTTGTCGTATAGCTCTAAATACTTACTAAACGCATCAGTGTTTGACGTTAAATTGTCACCAATCTCATCCATCTCAAAGTTAAGTGACCCTGCCTTTGCCATCAATAACTTATGGCGTAATTGCTTCAGAGCAGGTGCAGTAGCAGAGTCAAAAGCGGATAACCACTCACCAGATTGTTTAAACTCTGCATGAACAATATCTAACTCTGCATTAGGATCTGTACCGTGCTTATTTGCCCGGCTATTGGCGATTTTAGCTAAGTTACGTTGTGCAACTAAAGGGAGGGTCTCATCCTTAAAACGATCATTGAATAGACAAAGAACTTTATCTTCTATAAACGTTCTGGATTTACCTTTGCCTGCCCCTGAAGGTGCTAGGTTAATGGCGTAAATATTGATAGGAAGTGTGGTGTTGTTGTGGAGTAGGATCTCAGCACGCATGGTGGAGGCTACTTTGGCAAAATAGTAAGAAACAAGCATTCGGAAAAACATGGGATCTTCGTTTTCACAGTGCTGCATAAGCACTTTAACTAGGTCTTCTGATGTTTCATTGTACTTGCACAGACTAGGCTTAAAATACTCTAATTCGCGCATACTTGACTCCTTGTAGGGTTAGGTCTTAATAATTAGTTCGCCTGATGCTAAGTAGGCATCTTTTTGTGTGCACACTGAGAAAGCGTCACAGTATTTACATGCAGTTACTCCACCAGGAAATTCACGAACAAAACCACCATTGAGGTTAGCAAAAGCATATGCCTCTGCTGCGTTTGTATGGACTTTAGTAGCACGTTTAGCTTCAGGCTTCTTGTAGTACTTCCAGACGGTAGGTTTACGCCAGAGATCCTCTGGAGTGCACTCAGGTATCTGGTCTTCCGGTGCGTCAGTGAATTGCTTAATCTGTGCGAGTTTGGTGCGCACATAACCTTCTGTTTCGGTAATAGACTTCAATGGCAGGACGTACTCCAACATGGGCGTACTAGGGTAATTACTGGAGGCTGCGGCTTTAGCTGCAGACCAGTCTTTAAAGATGAATGCAATTGCCATTTCATTGCGAGTAATGATGTCTGGATTAAGCCAACGGTAAATGGAACCCTGCAAAATATACTTTTCATCATTGGTTTTATTTAGGTAAGTGTAGGTACCGGTAGACTTAAAATCCTCCAGTCGTCCATCACCTACAAAGTCGAATTTACCGGATACGATAAAGCCGTCTATTTCACGCTCTGAGCGTTGTTCTAAGTAGACTGGAATAGTGTCAGGGTAGTCTTCTAAGTCGTCTGCAGAGGGGTTTACACGCACCTTAGTAATCACTTTTTCAGGGATGCCTAGGCGTGACATGTTCTGCCTGTAATTAGTGACCCAAGCGGACTCAATCATGTCGTGAATTGCTGATCCAATACGACTTGCTGCAACGTCGGTAATATCAGATATACGGTCTTCTTCAGGCACTCGTGCTGCTAATACAGTTTGTCTTACAGATCGCATTAATGAAGTGGCAGAAATTTGGGTACTACGTTCATCGTGATCGTACGTATCGTGAGTTAGCCATACGGCTAATGACAGGGGTAAATTAGCCCTGTTAGTATAAATAGTACTCATTTGTCTTGCTCCTTTAGGTTTTAACTGGGAATAGATAATTGCGTGGCCCAGTAAGTTCCATGTGCAAGTAAAATCATGACCCATATAAGCCACCTGACTGAGTTACTCATTGTCTTGCTCCTTCACCCACTTGTGTCCTAGTATTAAAT
>TARA_R110000737_G_scaffold333449_1_pt1 | contig 18744 bp, 19 predicted proteins | sample TARA_R110000737 | Tara Oceans TARA_R110000737 (sample SAMEA4398027) | marine metagenome | biome: Polar Biome; feature: [SRF] surface water layer (ENVO:00010504); material: water (ENVO:00002006), including particulate matter (ENVO:01000060) such as... | depth 5 m
GTTTGACGAACGGCAAGAGCGGGTGGCTGACTTCAGCCGCCGTAGCGGTGACGTTCGGGAAACGCTGATCCTGACGCCGGAGGGAGCCCCTGCCTGGGCCAGTGATCGCTCAGCATTGTGGAACGCCGCTGAGGTGGCTGAAAAGCGCAAAGACGGGCGACCTGCCCGTGATGTGCAGCTCGGGCTGGCATGGGAACTCTCCCCCGAGGAACAGCGCGAAGCCGTGGTCGAATTTGCCGAGGCCGAATTCGTCAGCAAGGGCCATGTCGCCGACATCGCCTTCCATCGCTATGGTCAGCGTGTGACCGATCTATCCGACGAGGGCCGTTCCACCATCCGCCGCTGGGCGGAGCAGGATGTTCCCTTCATGGAGGCCGCTGAAGCCAAGGATCTGAATAGCCCGCATGTGAAGATCGAGCGGCGCTCTGATGGCCATGTGAGCGGATATAAAATCTATCAGCCGCATGCGCACGTATTCGTCACGCCACGGGCGCTGGATGGCGATGGCTTTGCCAGCAAGCGCAACCGTGAGTTTGACCGTTCGGAAACTGCGATGCGCTGGCGGTATGAATGGCCGAAGCTGCAAAATGACTACCTGGAACGCGCCGGCGAAGAGGTGCGCGTGACTGCGACGCGGCGCAAAGACGGCACGGAACAGATCGGCCTACGCGATGAAAGCGTGCAGGGCGTCGCCCGTAGCATGGAGCTGCGCGGCGAAGAAACCCGCGCGCGCGAGGATGCCGACTTTGCCCAAGTGCATAATGAGATGATCCTACAGGCGTCCGCTGACACGGATCAGCTCCCCGCTGAAGCGCCTTCTGAAGGCTTAGAAGCCCCTACGCGGGACATGGCCGCCCCAGCGGACGCATTCGAGGCCGTGCACGCCTCTGTCAAAGCGCAGGCGGCATTTGATCGCGCTGGTACGCCAGACCAGCAGCAACAGAACCGCATGCAGCGCGTTGCGGCCTGGTGGCATAATATGGGCCAATCTTTCAGCTCGTGGCGTGACGATGTGCGCGAGCGCGTCAGTGAGCGCTGGCAGCATATTCGGGGAAGCCCGGAAGAGACGACAACGAAGGAACCGGATCAGGGCCATGAACAGGATTGACGAGATTTTGCGCCGGCGAGGGCATGCCCCCGCTCGCAGTGCATCGGAGACCTATCAGGGATTCATCGACAGCGGTGGACACCCTCAGATGGGCTTTACCCTGACACGGGCGAATGGGGCGATGGACGCCTTCTTTTACCATAATCTCGACAATCTGGATCTGCGCGTCATCAAAGGCACGCAGTATCTGAACTTCACGCATCGCGGCAAAGCGGTGACGCTACAAGGCACGCACCTCGATGCATTGTTGCATGCAATCATGCATCACACTGTCACCGGCATATTTGAATATGACGGCCAAGGCACCGAACTGGATGAAGAAGGCACCATCATCACCCGCTGCGCGGTGACGATGGTCAATCTGGCCGGAGCCAGTGCCACCGATGTGGCAAGTGATTTAGCAGATGGTATGAGCACGTAGCACTCAGAAACCGGCATCAATTAGAAAATAGCAGCCTTTTCTGGAGTCCTCAAGGTCGCCAAAATAGTATTGCGCCTCTTCTGGATCATTGGAATCCGCGCAATATGGCCTATGGGTATTGTTGTAGGTCCGAACCTTGCCTGTTCCCGGCCTACCATCATCGACCTTCTTGTCTATAGACCAACCTTCTTCACCGGTAATAGACGTGCCTTCATCTAGGGCCTGTCCACTCGCATAATGCCAAGTATGGCCATAATCACCAGAGAAGTATCGTCCATCTACGGCCCGAAACATTGGTCCCGGATACATCCAAAACCATCCGCCACCTTCCAATTTAGATCCCGGTATATTCTGTCCTGGAACACCAACCCTTGAAGTATCGCTGCCGCTAACTCCAGAAATACCAGTATAGCTTCCCTTAACTAGACCAGAACGACTTAAATGGTGCCACGCCCTAAACCCTTCCCCAAAGGAAGACGCAATGCCGTCACCATTCCCATTGCAAGTACCTTCATCTGTCAAAGCCGCGGAGCAGCTGCTTGCAGCGCCCCAAAAATCTGTGGCATTAGCCATGTCACCGGGAATTGCGAAGTACTTATCTCTAAACATTAGCACTGCTGACTGATACACTTGCAGTTCCCTTGGGATGCTCTTTAATTCAGCCGCCCGAATAAGGCTTTGACCTGTTAGGATTCCCCCCGTGAGCAAACCCAAAATGACCAATACGATTGATATCTCAACTAAACTAAATGCCTGACTTTTCATATGCCCCCAAATTTATTAACCAATTATAGCAAAGATTTATTTAAATGGACAACGCTAATTGGGTCAATCGCGCGCAACATGGAACGTGGCAAGTGATTTAGCAGATGGGATGAGGGATGGCTAAGCCTTCTGGGCAAGAGGCATCCCCCCTTCACGGTCGGTCGAAACACGCCCTGAGTTGATTTCATCAGTCGGCTTCATCAGGCTTTGCAAAGGCTCAGGCAACCCCTTGTACATGGCCTGTTGCTCCTTGCCGGTGACGCGGCGCGGAAACCCCTTCACCGCGAGATGGCAGGATACACGGCGAATGCGGTGCTTCGGCACATGACGGTAGCGCACAGGGGGCAAAGGTCGCGGCGGAAAGGGAAAGGCCGAGAGTACAAAGCGCAGGATGATGCTGACCCATTTCAGCGGGATATGGCAGAGGAACAGCAACAACAAGCCCACCAAGGGCAGCAGCAGCTCGGCGTCGGTCACGCTGAGGCCAAGCCAAGGCGCCACGGGGGCAAGCCACCAGCTGAGCCAAGGCGCGATCATCTCCCAAGTTAGCGCCCCGACACCGCCGATCAGCAACAGCAGCAATAGTGGCGTGGCCGGTTTGGTGATGAACACGGCGACCAAGTAAAGGCGAAATAGCTGGCTTAGCACCAGATAGAGCGCCAGGCGGATGAGAAAGATAAGCCAGTGGATCAGGTTCATGGGTCAGATGATTTTCTGGCGAAAGGTGACTTTAAGGCGGTTGCGACGACTGGCACGAAACTGCGTGGCGCTGCGGATGAAAATGCCGTCCACGCGGTAGCGGTTGGTGCGGCCGCCGGTACGCAGCTCGTTGCCGAAATATTCGGGGTGGATGTCGAGGTCGTCATAACTGTCAATGGTGCGGCTGGTGCCATTGGAGCGCCCTCCTCCCCCCCCAGAGCTCGCCTCATCGTCACCCTGATTGCCACTGACGCCGGCATTGAAGCCTCGGTTGCTGCCCTGACTGACGCGATATTTGCGGGTCTTTCCGATAATTTCTGAAGCGAAACTGTTAGTGACGGGATCGGTGTTGGCGTGGAAAATGCGGTTTTGGAATTTGGCGACGAGCTGCTTGCCCCGGTTCTCAGCATTGTCGCCGCCAAGGGCCGAATAGAAGGTTGGCAGATCCTGGGTGATGTAGACCGGGCAGGCCCGATATTCGCGTGAGGTCGAGAGAAACTCGGCATCAGCCTCGGAGAAGAAATACTGGCATTCATCGATCCAGAGGAAATTCGGCCGCATCCGGCTGTGGATCGCGCGGTGCTGGATGCTCTTCATCCAGAGCGTCTTGAAGATTTGCTGGGCAATGGCACCGATCGGGCCGAATTCATGGATGCTTAGATCCATGATGATGATGGCCCCTTCCTGCGTCAGCTCGGGCAGCAGCGTGGTGTCAGTGCCAAAGAGCTGGCGGATACGGCCAGTCAGAAGGCCGTTGATAGTCGAGGTGAGCGTCGCCACGATGCTGCCGCGCGTGCGATCTCCAAGCGACGGGAAACGCACCAGCCAATAATCCGCATGTTCCTCGGCGATGCGCTCCGCCTCGGCGTGGCCGGCGTCGGCGCGCCGGCCGCACTGCATGAGGGTTTGCGCGCAGAAAGAATCTGCCAGCCAACTGTCTTCCCGTGCCTGCTCAAAGTTCTGCGGCGCACTGTCGATAAAGCGCATGAGATCGGTGAGGCGAATGCGGGGTTGTGTGACCTTCAGAAACGGCAGAGCATGTAGCAGAAGTTCTTCAGAGGCATCGCGAAAGAAGGGGTTATCGCCCCCTCCCCCCGATTTCAGGATGCGCGAGGCATCGGCGGCGGCGAGCAATGCCGCTGAGAGGTTTTGATCGAAACCGTCGCGGCCGAGCGTGGCGGCGGTGTAATCCATGAAGTTGAAGCGGTGTGTGCCGCTATTGTCGAAGTTGATGATCGAGCCGGCACGGCCGCAAGTCTTGGCCAGATCGCGCCAGCGTTTGGCCTCATTGTTCTTCGCGCAAAGTACCAAGCCGCCCATGCCAGCCTTGAGGAAGGCAGCAGCGATGGATTTGCCCGATCCTGATGATTTACCGGAGCCCACACCGCCCAGAATTGCCGTACCTTCGACCGCATCTCGGATGCGCCAAACATCGCGGCGACCGAAGCGCAGCAAGGGCGTTTCGAGCTTGTGGTGAAACGGCACGGGCGAGCGGTCGAAGAGGCCGGAAAAGCTCATCATTCCTGCTCCTGTTGAGGTGGTTCGATGGCCGGCGCGTGTTGAGCGCCGGCCTGATCTTCCTGTTCCCAGACGGTGCCCTGATGCGGGCGTGCGGGATCGGCCGCTTGCTGAACGGAGAGGCCCGGCATGTCCTGGTCATCAATGTTGGCAGTGGTTTCGTGCCCGTACCAGGCACGTTCAATTAACTCATGGCGTAGGTTATCGTTGCTCGATGCATACCAGCGCCAGAAAACCGCATCGCGGGCCATCAGGCGGCCTGCTCGCGCTGGTGTGCCAGGGCAATGATGGTTGCCGTTGGAATGAAAGCATCGATCTGCTCGGTCGGATCAAAGGCTTCAAGCGCGTAGGTGAAGGCACGCGGGCCGAACATTAGGTAGCAGATGGCCACACCGACGATTTCACCGGAAAAGGGAACCGGAAAAAGGAGGCGACCGATGGTGAAATCGAACAGGTCGATCAGGATGGCGATATAGAGTTTCATTGCATGCTCCCGCCCTAATCCGATGCTTTGCCCGCAATCGCGGTCCAGATCAGAATGCCGATGATGATCTTTCCGAACAGATCGAAGGTCGAAGGCCCGGATGTATCGCAGTTTCCATCGTCAAATTTGCCACCAGCTTGCTCACAAGCGATGGCAGCACCGTCATTTGTCGAGGCGGCAAGTGGCTGAGTGCTGAGCGATAGGGCGATAACAGCGAGAAGGATGAATTTGAACATGGCTGGTTCCTTTGTATGACAGATCAAAAGGTTGAGGATCGCGGCTGTGCCCGCTCCTGACGCCTTCAGTAAAAATCGTCGTAAGATTGGTATTCGGATTTCATCAGTCGGACGCACCCGCGCCAAAATCGCTGACGAAGGACGGTCCACCGCGTTGGCGGCGGCATAACTTGAAATCCGATAGGATGGTTGTAAGGCATGGCTGTTCTCCATTTTTCTAAGGAACAGGCGCGCCTGTTGGGCGGCCTGATCGTTTGAGGTTTTGGGGGGACATCACCTGCCACATCCCTGGCGCGGCGAATGCCGCTTGCACTTGCCAAGGATTTGGAAAAGGATTTCATGCTGTGATTTCCCGGTTGAGACTGCTGGTTTTCCCAGCCTCGACGAGGTTACAAAGCAAGCAAAATCAATAATTTAACTTGTAAGTCTCACAAGGGAGCGCTTACCTTCGACGCGCTCCAACTTTCTCCAACTTCATGGGGCTGGAAGCGCACGTGAGAGGCAAAACTCTCTGCTTCTTGAAGGGCTTGTAGCACCCAAGGCTCCACCTCGCTGGGGGGCTTTAACGCGGCATATTCTTCGGTGAATATTTTTTCAGCGCTTCGCTCAAAGCTCTCATCTTTCTGCTTAGCGGGGGCAACTAGATCCGCTCGGCGTTCGATAAGGACTGGCCATATCATCGGCAGCCCTGGCTGATCCTGAGAGCGCGTGATCATCGTGCCGTAGCAATAAAGCCGGCGCTGGCCGTCGAATGTTCCCGATTGCAGCACATCTGTCATCATGAACACCATATCGCGCTCAATTTCGTGGCGGGCTTCGTAGAGCCAGTAATGCTTCCCGGCGGGGTCAGTTTGGGCCAGATATCCATCATATTCAAAGTAAGGAATATTGACTCGGTAGGAAGGGATATGCAGCTTGCAGCGGATGCGCTGCAGAGTGCTTGAGAGGGGCTTAGAGCCTCTAAGCTTGTGGCGCACACTCATGGTCATGCACATGATGGATAGCGTATCACCAGTGGCTTTCTGGGCCTGTGCGGTGCGTTCGAGACGGTAGATGACATACAGGCCCTGAAATACCTGTAGCAGGCCACTGGCTTGCTCTGGGCTCATCGAGAAGGAAGAAAATGTCGGACCCAGCTCGCCGGCCACTTCATCAATGGCGATTTGGCATTCGGCGCGTGAAAGCCCTAGCCGGTTGCCAAATTCCATGACGCCAGTTTCCCGGCTCAGTAGATTGGGCGTCAAGGTTTCCAGCCCGATGGCTTGCTTCAGGGCGGCGTCTAGTCGATCTATCGCGCGGGGCTGATGAGTTTCCCCTTTAATCCATTTTTCCAGGCCGGCGCGGGTCATGCCTAGGATCGCAATATTGGCTTTGACGTTGGACGGAAACTGCTGATTTTTTCTAAGGTAATAGCGAATAATAGCGGCTTTTCGTTGTAACATGCTTAGCCGTGACATGCATTTCCCCCGTCCCTTTTTGGTTGTATCGAGTAGACGGGAAAGTCTTGCGCAGCGGCAAACGCAATCCGCAGGGAGAGCCAAAATGCCTTGGTTTTTAGCCTAAGAAGGTCAGCCTATGTGCATTTTGGGCCGTTGGCCCCATTTGGATTGGTTGAGGGCGTTGTTTTGTTCCCTTCCTTTCGGAGCCACTTTCGCTTGAGAGCTCATTTGCGGCCTGCCAGGTTCTCTGCAAGGGCGCGTAGCGGGAGCGGAGTCACGCACAGCATGATTGCATGCAATCATGCGAGCATGACGAGCACCCACACCTTGCAGGGGTTCTGGTAGGATGCGAGCTCGTCATCTAAGCGAAATGTGGCGGAAGGACTGGGAACATCCCCTTCCTTTTGGTGAGCGGGAGCGTTCTTTTGCAAAATTTGTCGGCGTTTAGCCGACGCAATTTAGAGAGAGTTTGTTCGCCGACTAGGCGAATGCAGTGTATCTGATCAGAAGAAAGTGAGACTGAATCCAGACTTATCCACAGGCCCATCTGTAGTGTTATATAAGTTATATAAAGTGTTAGTAAGTTACGCGTGTTTCTTCACTTTTATAAGGCTTTGAAAAAAATAAATAAAACGTGATTTATTGAAGGCCTTCGGTTCCCAGAGGGGCGAAGATCGGTTCCTAGAGGGGCGAAGTTTCGGTTCCCAAAGGGGCGAAGATCGGTTCCTAGAGGGGCGAATCTAGCGAGGTCGATTTCAGCTGTGTGTGAATAGCCACAGGTTCCCAGAGCGACGAAGAAAAAGCCTCTGAGCGCGGTTCCTAGAGCGACGAATCTGGTTCCCAGAGCGACGAAGGGCTGTTAGCGTCATCTGATGGGAAACTTGTTGCCAGATCGTCATCCAAACCGTGATTTTTTCATCCTCGATGTGTCGGATGCGGCACCGAAGGACGATATGGCGTCGATGGAGCACCCGATTTTCTCGTTGTCGGTGAAGCCAGACATGCGGGAGCTAGATTACGTCTATGACAACAAGCGGGTCGTGATCGTGCCGAGCGGTAAGGGTCTGGCGACGATCATGGACAAGGATATTCTGCTGTATTGTATCAGCAAGCTTGTTCACCGCCTCAATGCCGGCGAAGAGATTACGCCCTGGGTCGAGCTAACGGCCCACGAAGCGATGGTGGCGACCAACTGGCGCACGAACAAGGAAAGTTACGACCGCTTTGAAGACGCTCTTGACCGGCTTCGCGGCACCACGATTAAAACCAACATCCGCACCGGGGATCACACTCAGGTGCGCGGGTTTGGTTTGATTGACGAGTATCAGATCGACAAAAAGGAAGATGGTGAGCTCTCGCCGTTCGGGCGGATGAGCCGCGTGCGTGTGCGCGTGTCGGATTGGACCTTCCGCGCGGTTCAGGGCATGGAAGTCTTGACCATTAACCCGCAGTACTTCCGTCTGCGGCGACCGCTGGAACGCCGCATCTATGAGCTGGCGCGGAAGCACGTCGGCGATCAGGGCCGACCGTTTCGCATCCGTCTGGATAAGTTGCAGCGCAAGGTAGGGAGCAATTCGCCAGAGAAGAAGTTCAAATTCTTTCTCAAGCAGATTGCCCATGACGGTCATATCCCAGACTACGATATCGAGCTCGACGGTAGCCAGGTGATCTTCACGGTGCGCCGTGCCGGCTTCAGTGCGCGGCAATCGGAAATGAATTTAGGCATCCCAGCGGATGCCTCCCCTGCCCTGCTCGCCAAGGCGCGAAAGGCGGCACCTGGATTTGATGTCTATGCCCTTTACAGCGAGTGGAAAGATTTCGCGCGGTCTCAGCCAGAGCCTCCACGCAATCTGGACGCCGCCTTCATTGGGTTTTGCAAGAAGCAGGTGCAACGGGCGACCTAAGTACGAGGGCGCCTTGCATGAATGCATGCAAGGCGCGTTTGTGGATAGGATGCTTCCATGCATAGCGCGATAGCGCCGGGCATGCTAAGTTGCGAAAAACAGGTTACGAGGTGTGAATATGGCATACATTATAGGGATGATTTCACAAAAAGGCGGTGTCGGGAAATCGACGCTCGCGCGGATGATGGCGCGGGAATTCGTGTCTGGAGGGATGAGCGCGAAGATTGCAGACTTGGACACGCAGCAACAGACTTGCACGCACTGGGCTGGCCGCCGTGCCGAGAATATTGTCGCTCCAGAAATCCAGGTGCAGAGTTTTGCCAGCGTGAAGAGTGCGCTGGCTGAAGCGGAACGCTTCGACGCGCTGCTGCTGGACGGCAAACCGAATGCGTCTGAGCAGACCTTTGAGATCGCACAGGCAGCCGATCTGGTAGTCATCCCAACCGGACAAACCGTTGATGATCTACATCCTGGTGTGGTGCTGGCCCATAGCTTGCGCAAGAAAGGTATTCCGACGGAGCGCATCGCCTTTGTGATGTTCAAGACGACTGGTAGTGAACGGGAGAACCAAGCCGCACGCGATTACATCACCGAGGCTGGGTATATCGTGTTGAATGGTTCTGTGTCTGTCTCAACCGCCTACGGTTCGGCCTCGGACATTGGCAAGGCGATCACCGAGACATCTTTCAAGTCACTCAATGAGAAGGCCGCCGACTTGGCGCAAAGCGTTATCGACCGGATTGTTGAACTTCAGGAAAGGCAGGTGGCGTGATGAGTACGAACCTGGCGAAGCTGAAGAAGGGGAAGGGGGCTCCCCCCGCCGCTGAGGAAGCGACTGATGTGATGGCCGCTGATACGCGCGCAGAAAAGGAAACGCTGCGCCCTCTACAAGTGCGCGTCCCTGCGAGCGTGTTTGAAGCGTTCAGCGAACAGGCTGGCCGGGAGTTTGGTTTTACACATGGCTCTAAGAAGCAGCTCTTCTTGAAAATGTGGGAAGCATACAAGGCGCAAAGCACCAAAGCATGATTGCATGCAACCATGGCTTGGCGGTGCGGTTGGTGCGCCAAAGAGGAAATGGGCCCCTGGACTGGTGCCCACTTTGTCAAATTCTGTCAGACATGGTTTGAAAAGCGTGGGTCTCCGTAAAATGCAAGGGTCAACCAATGAGCTTTGATAAACTGCTAAAGGAGTTGGATCAGGCTCAAAAGGCACTGGCCAGAATCGATGGCACCCTCACGACTGTTAAGTTTGATCCAAAACAACCTGCCAGCATCCAAGCCGCAATTTATAGAATGGAAGGTGAGGTGGATAGTTGCGTATCCGCCTATAGTCGGAACCCGATGGTTAAAGAGTTAGTAAAAGGTATTAAAGCTCATTTGGCTGAACAAATTGAAGAAAAAGCGGCACAGGCGCGAACAAATTCCAATAGTGAGGGCCACGAGCAGATGGACGGTACTATTTTTCGAAAGATAGAAAATACGATTGACGATTTAAAGTGGTCGGACATGAACACTTTTGATCGTCACATCAAGAAGCTCGTGCTTCTTTTAGACGCAGATGAAATCAAAAAAATCACCAATGAGCTGGAAGCACTTGTTGATTTGGAAACGTGGCTGAACGCGGGTGAAGCCACCCAAGGCAGCATGATCGGTAGCGCTGAGTTGGAGTGGCCCGTTGAGCCACGCAAAGAGATGGGAATGACCATCGCCCTTGCGCGTAAATTTGCTATGGACCCCAGTAGCGCTATCAACTTTGCCCACACATTCTACAGCAGTGGTGGGAGAAAAATTACACCGGAACTACAGGGCATGGTCGCGCAGGTTTTTGTCCCATTTGGGCGAGACTTCATTGACTACGTGAAACAAGAAACAGGTGTAACGGAGCTGACGACTATTCCTCCGCGCGAAGTGTCAACCGCACGAAAAGTGTTTGTTGTGCATGGTCACGACGAGGCAGCAAAGGAAAAAATGGCACGGTTTCTGTCGAGCCTCGACTTTGAGCCAATCATTTTGCATGAGCAAGCCAGTGGAAACCGCACGGTAATTGAAAAGATAGAAGCTCACAGTGACGTCGGTTTTGCTGTGGTGCTTCTAACACCTGATGACGAAGGCAACGCAGTAGGTGAAGGCATCAAGCCCCGCGCGCGTCAGAATGTAATTTTAGAGCTGGGCTATTTTGTTGGAAAGCTCGGGCGCTCACGTGTTGCCGTTTTCAAACAAGGCGATGTGGACGTGCCATCAGACTTCGGTGGGGTCGTCTATATCCAACTCGACGGTGCAGGTGCGTGGAGACAATCGCTTGGAAAAGAACTGAAAGAAGCAGGATTTGAAGTCAACTGGAATGTCATCATGGGGTAGCCCACTGCCTGACCACAGCCTCTGAATTTGGGTGCTAAATCAGAACCCGCTCGACTTCATCCAACGTCACTTCATCAGAGCGGCGATCATAAAGCTGCGTCGTGCGAGTTGAGGCGTGGTTTGCCATCTGCGCCGCCTTCTCAAGCGTCCCGCCATTTTTGAGGTAAGCCGTGATCCCAGTGGCACGGAAGGTGTGATTGCCAACCTTTGTCGCGATATCCGCAGCAGCAGCTCGTCGCCGGATCATCTGGTAGGCATTCGCCTGGGGCAGGGGGGTTGTGGTGAGTGTGCCCGTGCCGCGCCCAATGGTGCGGAACAATGGCCCTTTGGGATCGTCTGCGATCCCAGCGGCATCGATATAGGCGTGCAGGTAGGCCTCAAGGTTATGGTGGCAGGGCATCTCATGGCGCTTACCGCCCTTCTCATGCAGCCGCACCCAGAGGCGGCGGTTCTGCACGTAGAGGTCTTCGACCTTCATGCCCAGGGCAGCACCGACGCGGGCAAAAGAATAAACCATCAGCCCGATTAAGGCGCGATCCCGCAAGCCAACGATTGTGGTCACGTCGATGCTGTCGAGCAACTGGCGGGCTTCTGAGGGTTCCAACACCGATGTCTTGCCTCGACGCACCTTATGCGAAGGGCCACGCACAGACGCGGCCGGATTCACCGGCACGATCTGGCCAGTGACTAGCCAATCGAAGAGATGCCGGATGGCGGCAAGGGCTTGCTTTGCCGTCGGTGCGGATCGCGCCTGGCTCATTTCCTCGATGTAGGCCGCGACATGGAGCGGCTGTACGGCAGTCAGAGAAGTGATACCGTGAAGTTCGCACCATGCGAGAAAGTCACCTGTCGCACGCATGTAGGCGCGACGGGTGTTTGCGTTGCGGATCGTGGCGGTGAAAAATTCTACGAAGCGCGTCTGCGCCTGGGTGTCGGCTGAGGCGATCAGGGCGGGCAGGGAAGGGGGGCGAATGGTTGAAAGAACAGTCAAAGCTTCGCAACCTCCTTCTGAAGGTCAGACTGGCTGGCTTGATTGTCAAATTGGTAAAGTAGTGCACCCTGTGTGCTACGAGCCCTTAGCTCAATTTTCTTTGCAGTATAGTTATAAGTGAAAACATAACGGTTGCTGTTAATCGTGACCCAGCAGGTGCGCGCAAGCTTACCTTCGCGTTCATAGACCTCGACCTTATCAACGGAAAGTCTCAACCTCTGTCGGACTTCATCGGATAGAGGCTTGATGACTTGCGCCACGCCAAGAGCATGGTGGTTAGCCTCAAGGATAACCCGCGAAATGAAGCTATCGATGTCAGCATTGCTGGTTAGTTGACGGGCCAAAGTTGTGTACTCTCTCTACATATGATAAAGGACATTATCATATATTTACGAGCTACACCAAGCGGCATTTCTTAGCCGCCTCCCTCGACGCGGTGTCTCCGTCCAAGCCGTCGCAGAACTTCTCCAGAAATAGAGTCTAAACAGGCGCACGAAGTCTTTCAATGTTGGCGTATACTGATAGCATCGGCAGAGCTGAAAGAGGTAGTCGCAATGCAGAAACTGTCCCTAGACCTTGAACATTGCTACGGTATAAAACGTCTTCAATACACCTTCGATTTCTCCGCCCGCCGTTCGTATGCAGTATATGCTCCAAATGGTGCGATGAAATCATCTTTCGCAAAGACATTTGCAGACCTATCACAAAAGAAAATTGCTTCCGACAAAGTTTTCCCAGATCGGACGACCACGTGCAAAATATGCGATGAAGCAGGGACTGCGCTAGCTCCAGAAGCAATCATGGTGATATTACCGTACGATCAGGTTCTTGGACACACTGCTAAAACGTCCACGCTGTTGGTGAACTCGACGCTTCGAAACGAATATGAAGCGCTACACGAAAGCGTAGATCTAGCGAAAGCTGCGTTTCTTACAGCAATGAAATCGCAATCCGGTTCGAAACGAGATCTTGAATCTGAACTGTCGATCACCTTCACTGCAAGCAACAAGAGATTCTATGACGCCCTTCTCAAAGTAAATGAAGAAGTAGAGTCAAAGACATCCTCACACCTATCAGAAATAAAATATGATATCGTATTCGATGATCGAGCAATAGATTTTATCAAAACAAAAGACTTCAAGACGGCCATTGAGACGTACATTGCTAAATATAACGAACTAATTTCTGAATCTCGATACTTCAGAAAAGGGATATTTAACTACTACAACGCCTCAACCATCTCGAAGCAGCTTTCCGACAACGGATTCTTCAAAGCCAATCATACACTTAGACTAAACTCCGATGAAACAATAGAGATTCACAACGAAAAAGACTTGGAGGAATTAATAAAGGCGGAGAAGGACAAAATTACAAACGATACCGCACTAAAGAAAACCTTCCTAGAAATCGAAAAGCTCCTATCAAAGAACGCCAATATGCGCGCCTTTGAGGCGTATATCGGCGAAAATGAACATATACTTCCTTTGTTTGAGAACGTTGCTGAATTTAAAGAGGCCGTCTGGCAATCTTACATTATTTCTCATATCGATCTTTACCGAGACTTGGTTTCCAAATACAGGGCTGCGGAGAAAAGACGCAAAGAGATTGAAGATCAAGCTTCTGCTGAACGCACTCAATGGGAAGAAGTGATAGACATATTCAATAGTCGTTTCTTTGTTCCGTTCACGCTCGTTCCCAAAAACAGAACCTCAGTTATCTTAGGCGAAGAACCTCTACTGACGCTAGGATTCACCTTCGAAGAAGGTGAGGACACAGCAAATATCGAGCGCGAAGAGCTGATCGAAGTGCTAAGTACTGGAGAGAAAAAGGCGCTGTATATTTTGAATATCATATTTGAAATTGAGGTTCGACGGGCTGCGGGCCAAGAAACCATATTGATTATTGATGACCTAGCAGATTCCTTTGACTACAAAAATAAATACGCGATCATTCAGTATTTAAGCGACATTGGAGAAACTGGCCACTTTAAGCAGATCATCTTGACGCACAATTTTGACTTCTTTCGAACCTTAAACAGTAGACTTGTAGGATACTCGGGCTGTTTGATGGTGACAAAGGACACGACCGGCGTGGCCTTGGCTCCAGCAATCGGAATTCGAAATGTTTTCATCAATGACTGGAAGGTAAACTTTAGCGATAACGCGAAAAAGAGAATATCTTCGATTCCATTTATGAGAAACCTCATTGAGTACACTAAAGGCGATACACATCCAGACTACATTCTCATGACATCTCTTTTGCATTGGAAAGATGATACCGCGGAGATTCAGTCTTCCGAACTTTACAATATTTACAATAGGCTTTTCGAGCCTGCAATCCAGATAGACACAACGCCCGGATCAGTTGTCGATCTTATATTCTCGGAGGCGCTAAACTGCCTAAACGCACCGGATGGTATGAATTTCGAGAACAAAGTTGTTCTTTCTATAGCCTCTAGACTTTGCGCAGAAAAATTCATGGTAGAACGGATCAATGATGCAGAAGCTATCGGAAAGATTTCTTCTACTCAGACTAATGGATTACTGCGACTGCTTAGCAGGAGAGGTCTGGGTACCGTGAATGAGATTGCGATTCTTGACCGCGTAGCATTGATGACGCCCGAAAATATTCATCTAAACTCTTTTATGTATGAGCCAATCTTAGATATGTCAGACCAGCATCTTCGATCACTTTACCGCGCAGCTGCCACGCTGTCTTAATTTGACATTCGGAACTTGATCATTTGCCCTCTATAAATTCGTTTAAGTATTGCGTTTTACTGCTACCGTCTTTTAGATGCAGTATATTTTTCGGTTCAGACACAAACCATGCAAAGGATTCCCAAGCCAGAGCTGACATGGTTTTTCGGAAGCCTGCCGCTTCTCTGTCATGGTAGGCAGTTACGAAAGCGACCTGCGAGCGTGCAAAGCCGGCTGCATCGGTCAGAGCATAAAGGGCAGTCTGGCGTCGCTGCGAAATAGGTCCGTCTGTGGCGACTACTTCCACAAAGACGATTAGCGGATCGGATGGGCCAAGATCAGCAAGGATCAGGTCTGGAAGGTCCTTGTCTGCCTCAATCTTGAGACCAATCGATGCCGCAAGACCATCATCTCGTGCCACCACCTTGTTGCCGCTCTCACTTAGCCAAAGAACGGCAGGAACCTCTAGAAAGGTCGCTGCAAACTGTTCGACCACGGCCTTCGAAATGATGGAACTGGGGCCGGGAGCAAGTTTGCGTGTTTCCCCGCTTGGGAACGTCACCATCACGCCCGTCTTGCTGGCCATCGCGCCAGATTTCATCAGTGAGACGCGGGCTAATGCGCTCTTTGTCAGGTGCTTCTCTTGAAAGGTTGTGATGGCCTTTTCGAGTGCCGCGTCGGTGAGTGAGGGAGCAAACAGATCGGCAAAGGTAGGCATGAGCGCATAACGCGGCTTGCTTGATGTAGTAGGCAGATCATCCCGGGCATAGACTGCGCCAATATTGACCAGCCCCTCGCGCAGCGTTTCATCGCGGATCGGTTCTCTTGTGTTGTCCGCGTACCAGCGCGCACCCGCCACCGTGTAGGTCCGTTTGATAACACCGTCTGCGTAGCTCAGCCTTGAAGCATCATCCGCAAGGGAAGCCTGCTCCTCGGTCATCCTATAGACGTGGATCGGGCCAAGGTAGCGATCAGTACCTTTCACCGCTCCGATGTAGAGCATAGCAAAAATCGTGCTAGCTGAAAGCTGGCGCACGCAATATGTTCGGTTCGCCGTTCCTTCTGGGAAAATGAGCGGTAGCCGCTCCTCAATCAGGTCGCGCGTTACGTAGGGCGGCAAAGTATCAGTCACACAATCATCCTTGGTACAATCGTTGGCATTCATCCTCAATTTTTTGGCGGGATGCTTTGGCTAGAATGAGCTTCTGCAGAGCCTCAAGTGCATCGGGCGACGGCAGCGGCAATGCTTCCAGCTCATAGGCCGAGACAGCTACGCTACCGCTCACGCATCGGAATGCTTGGTCTGCAGCCCTGCTGTTGAAAAACGCGGCCAGAACTTCCGGGCTAACACGCGGTTTGCCTCCCAGAGGCTTAAGCATGTTAAGGTGATTTTCCACAACAACCGCCCCATGCTCCGCAATGAACGAGGCAGGTAGGGCTGCCGCGATCAACCGACGATGCTGCTCCTTGGCAGTAGTCCGCTGTAACAGAACGCAATTTTGGCGCGAGATAAGCCATCCATCTCGTTCTCGCACCTCAAACCATGGTTCGTGATTGCGCTTCGCTGCCCGCCATTCGAAACGGCCATCGGGAAGCACAGACTCTGCCCAAATGAGCGGAAGGCGATTTTTGGCTTTGCGCGAGTGGAGCTGATCTTTGAAACGGTTCCATACAAGCGGACCGGTGCTAACGGTATAACCCCAATCAACCAAGTGGTGCTTGCAGCCCTGCAGGCTTTGTACAGTCAGAACCTGCTCGGTGTTGCGAGGCAGTATCCACGGCATCGAAGGATCGATTGGAAGGTCCAGCTGGCCCAGAGCATTGATATTCAGCTCATGCGGACGAGTGGCGTGCAGCTCATGAACAGTGACAGGTGAGCGATCTGCGCCACGTCGATAGGTCGCAAGCAACGTTTCCTGCAACACGTCATCGAAGACGTGTCGGCGTGCGGCGACAAAATTGAGATGTTTGGGAGGGGCTTCGCGGCCCAACAGTGCACGAAGGTTTTTGAAGTATTCGCCAGCCAAAAAACTGGTTGGTGTGACAAAAGCAATAACGCCATTTACCCGCGTGTGGCGGAGAGCCACATCTGTAAAAACGCCATACAGATTTGCATGGCCAAACAGACCGCGCTTGAATTTCTCACGCAGCTCCGGACTCAGCCGCGTGCGTGCATATGGTGGGTTACCGATCACCAGATCAAATTGGTCACGCGGTGGGTTCTTTTGGAGGCTGTCACAGAGGGTGACAAGGTTTGGTGTCTTCTTTCCAGACGCAGCAGAAAAAGGAATGAGAACTATATCAAGCGCGATTTGCGCCAGCCAAGCTCCAAAGGGGTCGATTTCATAGCCACGTAAGCGATTGGAGATATTCTCAAGTAAGATGCGAGGACTGCACTCTGGCAACTTCTGAATAATGTGCTTCGCAATCGGCGCCAAAAATGCGCCTCCCCCGCACGCTGGATCAAGCACGCGGCAGGTAGACCAATCCACGCCGGTCTGCGTTGCCAGATCAATGAGCCTTTGGGTAAGGATGGGGGGAGTATAGTAAATCCCATGCGTCGACCGATAAGCGGCCGGTAGCAGGTAAGTGTAGGTCAGACCAATTTGATACGCCGCGATTTCGGGTTCCAACCTCGATGCCAGCTTGCCCAAAGTATCCGCGATTTCGGCGAGCGCTTCACTTAGTGTAAAGGGTGCGAAAGCCTTGTGCGGGTGGCGCAAATCCAACGTTACCTCGTGTCGTGTACAGGATGCCGTCCACCAACTTTTAACCAGCCTCTCGCCGAACGCATGTGCAAGCTGCAGGCACTCACCTTCGGGAAGAGTCTGGGCCAAGGCGCGAACCATCACGCGCGAACTCTGCAGACCGGCAATGATTTCGGCCTCGCAGTCCAGCACCGCAGGTGTCTCATTTAGCAGCAACGGATTAGCTCCAGCCGATTGCTTTCTTGTCACCGCCATGGCTACCGCAACTCAACCGAAAGTGAACGTCCAACAACATGCGCCGCGCGCGTCAAGACGCTTAGTGTGACGCCATCATTTTCTGGATCAAGCAACCGGTCGAGCTGCGAGCGGCTAGTTTCCAAGCGCTTTGCCATCTCAACCTTACTGATCTTCTGATCCTTCATCGCCTGGGCAAGCTGAAACGCCAGCACACGCTTGATCGCCTGTGAGGTTGTTTCCTCATAGGTGCCTTCTTCCTTCAGAAAATCATCGAAGGAGGAACCGACCGTGCCTTTTTCTATCTCAGTCATCTCTACAGTCCTTTCATGCGGCGCACCGCAACGTCCAACTCTTTTGGCGGCGTCTTCTGCGTCTTCTTGATGATACCGTGCAGCAGCACCATCGATCCATCATGAGCACAGAAAAACACGCGGGCGATGTTTCCACCTGGCAGATTGGTTCTGATCTCCCATAGCCCTGCTCGCCCTGCGATCTTACGGCAGAGTGGCATGCCTATCGGCCAACCAAATTCCGCCGTGCGTATGTCATGCCCAATGGCTTTACGGTCACCTTCCGCCAACCCAAGCAACCAGTCGCGCACAGGCTCCTTGCCGGTATCTGACCGAAAGAATCGAGCGGGCAGTTTCTTGAACTCGCCTAACACTGAATGTACCATATTTGGTACATTTTGCAAGCGCTGTTTTTTTCTTTGGGGTGATCCACTATTGGCGTCAGTAACTGCATAAGCCTCAACTCTTTTTCCAGACCCTAGCAGCCAGACATCGATGGCGCATCCAAATTGCCCAACGATGGGAACAACTCAGGGCTTCGCCCTCGCGCAGGCAAGGGGTGGGTGCTCGCCATGCTCTCATGATTGCATGCAACCATGCTGCGCGTGGCTCTGCTCCCGCTGACGCGCCCTTGCCTTTGCTACCCCACTCTCGCCGAGGGGCAAGCTGGCAGATGCTCTGCCAACTTTTCCAAGGGTGAAGGAAACAAGAAAAGCCTCCCCTGGCATTTGAAGGGGCTGCCCAGCGGCAGTGAAGCGACCACAGCCAGCAAGGCCCATTTTCGCCCGCCATGCTGTCCGTGACGGCATGCTCCCGGAGGGATTGCGTAAATGGGGTGCAGCGGCTGTCAGCCTGCGTGGCAATTGAACGCGCTTCCCCCTTGCGGGG
>TARA_R110000737_G_scaffold345006_1_pt1 | contig 18707 bp, 16 predicted proteins | sample TARA_R110000737 | Tara Oceans TARA_R110000737 (sample SAMEA4398027) | marine metagenome | biome: Polar Biome; feature: [SRF] surface water layer (ENVO:00010504); material: water (ENVO:00002006), including particulate matter (ENVO:01000060) such as... | depth 5 m
CGGAATAATGCTGCACAAGTTAGATGCGTGTTAAAAGATCCTCGCAGTGTTGAATTGGCAAAAGCCTTCAATCCTCCATTTATTGTTCATTCCAACTTAATTCCCAAATCTCTTCGTGATGCGATGATTTCACGAGGAAAACAAATTCTATTGTTTGAAGGTGGGAAAGCAGATTCAATAGAAGAAGGAATTGTACATGAGGGAGTTATGGGCGTAAAAAGAATTTTAGTTCATCTTGGAATGCGTTCTTTCAAAGAAAACGTATTGAGCGATAGAGAATCTGTAATTCTTCGTTCAGATAAATGGATGAGAGCCTTGAATTCCGGATTATTTCTCTCTTATGTTACCAATGGACAAAAAGTCCGAAAGAATGAAATGATTGGATTAATCACCGATCCTTTTGGTAAAGTTGAGCGTAAAGTGAAAGCTTGGGAAGATGGCTACATATTCTGTATAAACGAATCTCCTGTTGTCAACAAAGGCGATGCAATTTTCCATATTGGTTCAAGCGAAAGAGAGGCGTACAAAGTTGTTCAAGAAGGCTAATCAATTACGAATTTTGAAAAGACTTAAATATTGTTCACGCGTTGTGTCTTCATAATAATTTAAGTAGTTTTGGATTCAACAAGTTCGTAATTCCCCATTCGTAATTCAAAGGTATGTCAGTTCACAAAAACGTAAAACGAGTAACAACCCACACGCTTCAGGAAATGAAGAATGCTGGCGTAAAAATATCCATGTTGACAGGGTATGATTTCTCAATGGCTCGAATAATTGATACAGCTGGTATTGATGTAATTCTAGTCGGCGATTCAGCATCGAATGTAATGGCTGGTCATGAGACAACTCTTCCTATTACTTTGGATGAGATGATATATCACGCATCATCTGTAGTTCGCGGTGTTAATAGAGCATTAGTGGTTGTTGATATGCCCTTCGGTTCTTACCAAGGAAACTCGAGAGAGGCCTTGTCAAGTGCTATTCGAATTATGAAACAATCTGGAGCTCATGCTATTAAATTAGAAGGTGGACGAGAAGTTATTGAATCTGTTACCAGAATTTTAACAGCGGGAATTCCAGTTATGGGTCACTTAGGATTAACTCCTCAGTCGATATACAAATTTGGAACTTACACTGTTCGCGCTAAAGAGGATGAAGAAGCGCAACGATTGATTGAGGATGCTAAATTGCTGGAAGAAGCGGGTTGCTTTGCAATTGTTTTGGAGAAAATCCCAGCAGATTTGGCGGAAGAGGTTGCAAAAAGCGTATCTATTCCAATTATAGGGATTGGAGCCGGAAATGGTGTCGATGGCCAAGTGCTTGTCGTTCATGATATGCTTGGAATCAACAATGAATTTAGTCCTCGCTTTTTAAGAAAGTACAACAATCTTTACGAGGAAATGCTAGGCTCTATTCAGCGATATATCGAAGATGTTAAGTCTGGAGATTTCCCGAACGAAAACGAGCAATACTAAATCCTTTATGACAGATCCAAATACTTTTGGACTAGAAGTACTTTTTGAGGACAATCACGTTTTAGTGGTCAATAAAAAAGCATCGGATATTTCTCAAGGAGACAAAACTGGCGATATTCCTCTTCCTGATAAAATCAAAGAATACTGGAAAGAAAAGTACAACAAGCCCGGAAATGTCTATTGTGGCGTCGTCCACCGTTTGGATAGACCTACAAGTGGTGCATTGATCTTTACAAGAACCAGCAAAGCACTTGAACGTTTGTCAAAACAATTTCGAGAAAAGGAAGTGAACAAAACCTATTGGGCCATCGTGGAGACTAAACCTGAAAACTCAGAAGGTACTCTGATTCATTATTTGAAGAAAAACGAAAAGCAAAACAAAAGCTACGCCCACCAAAAAGAGGTTGACGGTAGCAAAAAAGCGATTCTTCATTACAAACTAGTATCAAGCAGCGACAAATATTATTTGTTATCTATCCAATTAGAAACTGGTCGACACCACCAAATCCGCTGTCAATTAGCTACCATTGGTTGCATTATCAAAGGTGATTTGAAATATGGCGCAAAGCGTTCCAATCCGGATAAATCAATTTCTTTGCACGCTAGAAAAGTGAGCTTCGATCATCCTGTTACAAAAGAAAGAATAGAGATTGTTGCTCCTGTGCCAGAGGATTCTTTATGGAAGTTCTTCGAGAAAACCGTCGGATAATATTTTTCACAGCAAAGAAGCAAAGACCGCAAAAGGTTTTAGGAGCTTTCTTTGCGCCCTCTGATTCTTTGCGGTAAATTCTTCGAGTTTAATTCGCCACCAACTTCGGCTTCCGAAAAGCAAAATACAACCCAACCAAAATAAACGGAATACTCAACATTTGACCAGTATTCAACCAAAATTCAGCATCACGAGCCGTTTGACCTAGTTTTACAAATTCGACTAAGAAACGAGCGGTGAAAAGAAGGGTTATAAACCAGCCAAAGATTCTTCCTGGAATATTGTACAATTCTTTTTTGTAGAACAAGAAGAGCATTATTCCAAAAATCAGCAAATAGGCCAGAGCCTCATACAATTGCGCTGGGTGACGCGGTGTTGCATCATAGTTCATCGTAACTTCATTGAAGTAATGAGGGAAACTAAACGCCCAAGGAACATTTGTAGGGTCACCAACTATTTCCGAATTCACTAAATTTCCGAAACGAATAAAAGCAGCGCCAATTGCTCCTGGAGCCGCTATTCTGTCCAAAATCCAAAGAAATGGTTTTTTGACGACTCTTTTCGAATAAATGTACAATGCAATTAAAATGGCGATTACACCACCGTGACTGGCCAAACCGCCTTCCCAAACTTTGAAAATATCCATAGGATGAGAGAAATAGCCATGTTGCATGATTCCGTTTGCGTCAACAGCATCCCAATAAGGACCGTAAAAAAGAACATGACCCAAACGAGCGCCAACTATCGTTGCAATTACCATGTACATTACGAGTTTGTCCAAACTATCGTCGGACATATTCTCACGTTTGAACATTTTTTTCGCGACGAAATAGCCGAGAATCAAACCAGTTACAAATAGAAGTCCGTAAAGATTTGGTGTTTTCCAACCATCGACAATTTCAGGAGTAACGTTCCAGGTAATATATTGAATCACAATTCTAGATTATAAAGTTGAGGTTAAAGATAGTTTTTTAAAGAAAAGGAAAGACTTTCCTGATGAATACTTAAACCTATTTTAATCTGTTTTAACAACTCGACTCACTATCGATAACAATATTCTTCTTTTGAAAAGGCAATTTCTCCGACCTACCTTTCTTGAAAATCAAATTGGAGTTCTGTAAACCTTTGCGCTGTTCTTTTTGCTCTTCTTCAGGTAGTTGAATGAAATCATAGCAATCTGTTGAACAGCAATTGTCCATTTTTTCTTTGCAAGAATCGCACTGAATAAAGAGTAGGTGACAAGCGTCGCTTTTGCAATTGGTGTGTGTATCTGCAGGATTACCACATTGGTGACAAACGGCAATTACGTCATCAGAAATTCGTTCGCCACGTCTTTCGTCGAATACAAAGTTTTTCCCGATGAATTTGTTTTCTACACCTCTTTCCTTGCAGTCGTTAGCATATTTGATAATTCCGCCCTCCAATTGATGAACGTTTTTGAATCCTCTATGTTTGAACCAAGCCGAAGCTTTTTCACAACGAATTCCACCGGTACAATACATTACCAAGTTTTTATCCTCGTTTCCTTTCAAGTATTCTTCTTCAATTAATGGAAGTGATTCACGAAAAGTGTCAACGTCAGGAGTTATAGCTCCTTTGAAATGTCCAACTTCAGATTCGTAATGATTTCTGAAATCGATAAGAATAGTATCTTCTTTGTCGGTGAGTTCATTAAATTCCTCAGCAGTGAGGTGTTTGCCTTTGTTAGCTGGATCGAATGTTTCATCGTTCAAACCATCGGCAACTATCTTGTTTCGAACTTTTACTTTCAATTTCAAGAATGGAAATTCAACCTCCGCTTCATCAACAGCCATGTTTAGACGTATTCCTTTTAGAAATTCAATTTCGTCTAAGAACTCACGCATAAGGTGAATGTTGTCCGTTGGCACAGAAATTTGAGCGTTAATCCCTTCGTGGGCAACATAGATTCGTCCAACGATTTTTAATGCATCAAGATGCTGATACAAATGGTCACGAAATAAATTGGGGTTTTCGATTTTGGCGTACTGATAGAAGGAAACTGTAACAAACTGTGCGCCGTCAGCTCGTAATTTTTTCTCAAGTTCCTCCTTATTCAAAGTGTTACACAGTTGCATGCTATGCTCGTTTTAAAAAGGTGAATAAAATTGTGGCACAAAGATATAGGAATTTAATTGATTTCGAAAATTTGGTTTCCCCGTTTGGAGGGGGACAAAGGGGGAGGATTTTGGTTTTTTATTTTAAGAAAAGTGTAATATCAAAAATTCATCGTCAAACTTTTTTCTACTTTTGGGCATAATGGATAAAATCAAGATAGTTGATCAGTTAAAAAGTATTGTAGCTTCTCGGGTTGAGGAAACACAAAAGGAGATAGATTCAATTAATTTTTCAAAGGATAACGAGACGAAAAGTAGCGCCGGAGATAAATATGAGACGGGAATGGCCATGCTTCAGCAGGAAGAACAAAAAGCACATGCTCAGATGGCGAAGGCGCAAGATTTCAAACGAGTTTTAGCGATGTTAGAGCCAAATGAAGCAAATACATCAGTTCAGTTGGGTTCACTCGTTCAAACCAACTCAGGACTGTATTTTATCGCTTTGGCTTTTGGAAAAGTGATCGTTGATGACCAAGATGTTTATGCCATTTCTCTAGTTAGTCCAATCGGTCAATTGTTGAAGAATCAAAAAGTCGGTTTCAAGACAACTTTTCAAGGGAAGTCGTTAGAAATTCTGTCTATATCTTAAAATTCCAAACCAACACCAAACGTAGCGCCAAAGCCACCATAACGTCGTTTTAAATCAGGCGTATTGATGACATATCCGAAGTTATTTCGGTAATATGGATTGATGAAAGCATGCCAATTTCCAAAGCTTCTTCTTAGTTCTAGTGAAAGTTGATAGGACATGCCAAAATTCCGTTGTTCCAATTCTATGAATTCCTCTTTAAGGGCATCGACATAAAGACCTCGTTGTTTTGTGGTACTAAATTCAAAATTCAAACCAACTCGCGGAATCAAAGCCCAGTTCTTATAATCGAATCGGTACCCGAAATTCAACGGGATAACAAAACGAGAATATGAATTTTGCCATTGTTTGTTGTTACTTACTGAATCATAAATGTATGATGTGTCGATAAAAACATTAACAATAGTATCGAATGCTGGGTTGTTTGGTGTTGGAATAATTGTATCGCCAGCTGAGTCCAAATAAATAAATGTAATAGATGTAAACACAGAGTCTACCATAGAACTTACTTTCAACGTAGAATAATTCGTTTTTTCACCAAATTGGTAATATTTCAACCCTGTGCCCAATGTCCATTTTTTATAATAAGCATTTAATTGGAAGCCAAAATCTGGACTTAGAATTTTTGTTTCTTCGCTTTCAAGCGCTGTTTTGTAGGTAGCAAAAGGACTTTCTATTTTTGGTTGAACTCGCATGAACCCGCCATATACTTGAGCTTCTAGCTTAAATTTTCGGGTTGGATCTTTTTGGTATTTCAAGACCACAGAGTCACGTATCACAACAGAGTCACGAAAAACTATTGAGTCCCGGATAACTACTGAATCTCTGATATTTCTTTTTGCACGTTTCGTCGTATCTTCGAAAAGATCGATGGCATAAGAATTGGCATCTTTTGAATTCGCGAATTGCTCCGATGCTTTATTCTTTTTTGTTTGAATTAAATTCTGAACTCCGTTATTTTTTGCCTGAGCTGGATTTGATGATTCTTGTCCCGCTTTCGCTGGCAACAAATCGATGACTCCATTTTCAGAAGTCTGACTTGTTTTGGTTGACGTCTTATTTTTTGATTGCTGAGGTTTAGCAAAAGAAGTTTTTTCGGCTCCCACCTTCCCTTTTGCTGAATTGGCTTGATTGAAGAATTCAGAAACAGCAGGCTGAGCAGATTGGCTAGTTTTTTGTGTTCCGTTCTTGAAATCACTAGACAACCCATTTTGTTCGTTGGTATTAGGCTTATTTGCTGATTTATTGGATTCATTCCCAGTAGTTGGCTCAACATCCGAACCATCTTGTTCATTTGAATTATTTATAACATTATCTATAGTTTCATTATTGTTTGTTGATACGCTATTTTTATTTACAGAAATATTTTTATCCTGTTCTTTTGATGTCGCCTGAAGATTATCCCCAGCAATATTTTTTGCAATGGATAATTTTCCAGTTAATAAAGAACTTAATTCATCATTCGTTATCAAAGCGTAAGAAGTAGCCATAAGCGCGCCAAAGAAAACCACGGTGAAGAATGTTATCCACCCGCCACCACGCGTATTTGTTGCATCCAACTTCGCTTCCATATCAGCTAAAAAAGCTGACGGAACCTCGAAGGATCGCTCGCCCAATTTTTCTTGGAACAATTTGTCGATATGGTTTTTCTCTTCTTTCACTACTTTAATGTAAGTGACTTTTCAGCCACTAATATTCTTAAACGTTTTCTAGCTTCTTTTATGTGCCATTTTACTGTTTCGTATCCAATATCAAGCTCATCCATGATTTCACTCGACTTGTATCCGTCTATAGCATACAAGTTGAAGACTACTTTTGTTGCAGGAGGAAGTGTATCCATCATTGCCTGCAACTCCTCAGCCTCAAACTCAAAATCCGATTCTGGCTCTTGATCATTTAAATCATAGTTCCCCATTTCTTCTTCAAATTGAAACAATTCTTTGTATTTCTTTTCTTTTCTAAAATCGTCTATCACTTCATTTTGAGCAATTCTTTTTGCCCATGAAAAAAATGACGTACCAACTTTGTACTGATCTATTTTTGAAATTATTTTAAGAAAAGAATTGTTTACCAATGACATTTGTTCTTCCGTATTCTTTTTATATCGCACAACCACACTCATCAAAACTGAATAAGTTTCCTTATACAGCTTTGTAATGACCTTTCGGTCACTGTCTTTAATAGACTTTATTAGCGAGTCAGTAATTTCCAATCTACGGTTTCAATTTGTGCAGAATAACTATTCTACGGTATTTTAAGTTGCTTAACTGCCTCCTCTGCCAAAGCATATCTAAATAAGGTTCGTTGATATAAACGGGAATAGTTTAGAATAGGGGGGGCAAAGTTTCATAAATTACGGTACATTGCGGAACGTTGAAAAATATTAAAGAGTTGCATCTGGTTTTTTAAATGGTGTCGAATAAAAAAAATTAACATTGGTTAATTTTTTATGTATATATTAAGCCATATTGTCATCATTATTAAAGTCTCCACGGATATGAAGAAAAAGCAGATATTAATTTTAATCCTGCTCCTAATAGCTGGTTTTATAGCTACAAACCTGTTCTTTTATTTTAAGACAACAACTTTGAGAGCGGAGAAAAAGTTTCATGTTTCACTAATACTTAAAGCGTCATCAATAGAACAGGATTCTTTTGAACAGCTTGCAAAAATGGATGACCTAAGTGAGACTGAAATTGGAGAAGGGACCTTAATATTTGTAAAGCGACACAACGAATTAAGAAAAAATGCATTTTTAGATACTTTAGATCTGCGATTGAAGCAATTAAACAGTTATATAGACAATCCAAATGACAACATTCAACCACAAATATTAAAGGGACTTTACGTTAACTTGAATGCAGAATGCCGCAAGGTGATGATAAACTTGTTGAGGCTGAATAGAAAGATAGACAACGAGTTAGCGGGTTATTTCAATTTTGGCTTTTCATTCATTTTCTTTGTTTCAGGTGTAACGTTTTTGATCCTATTGATTTCTTTGTTTCGGATAAAAAGTGTCGACTAACTTTTTTGATTTAACGAAGCTTGTTAAAGGTTTTGTTGCTTAACTTTAATAAATCATTACGGTTCTATTTGCATGAATATTAAACTAACCCTATTAATTCTTTCAGTTTCCTTTTTGTCGCAAAGCCAAATCCAAACTGAAAAAGGTAAAATCTACCGTTGGACTCGGGTTTATAACGACGAGATGAATAGCTCATTTTTCCAGAGTTTGTCGGAAGCTGAGCGAAACAATGATTTTCTGGGAATGATATATAGAGGAGTTGAAGACAAGAATATCTCTATTTATTTTGACACAGTTGCTATTGGCAATTTTGGCAAATGGCTAAAGATACCCGAGCAGAAATACTATTTAAATCCAAAATCTCCTGAAATTAGCTATACATTCTTCAACCTAGATTATCTCAAGGTGCTAGAAGAAAGTATAAAACCAAAAAAGAATTCAAATGGCGATTCTCTCTTTTTTCTTAATACAGACGGAACTAAATCGTATCAGTTTGAATACACAAAGCGACAATTAATAGCGAAAGATATCTATTATGTTGAATTGTTGGAAGTTGGTAAGTACAATAGAAGGAAAGATACAATAGATTTTAGCCTTTTGGCAATAGGCCTTTATTTACCATATAATAAAAGCACTGTCTGGCTGGATTACTCTCAATTAAATCAGAAAATTGGAACATCAGATGATTTCATTTTCTTGAAAGAAGTAGAAAATAAAAATTACCATGGATTTCAGTATCGCCAAGAAGGTTTTAATCCAGGAATTATGGATATTGACCCGTTTATACGAAGAATAAAAATTGAAAAGAATAAGGAATCCCAAAGCCTGTTTACAGAAGAATTTTTTAATCCAATTTCTTCTCTGGTTAATTCAGGTAAAATGGACATATTTTTAAATTACCGAAAAGAACCTTGGGACTATCGCTGGGAACAAAAAAACTTTGATATTCCATTAGTTGACACAATAGCCTTTAAAAAAAGAAAATTTGGGAATTATCAACTTTTGGCGAGAAAAGGTCCGGTTGCCATAAATAAATATGGTGATACCCTTTTTCAATCGGATGCCTTCGGGAATCAAACACTGACTTATGAGTCTGATATTTTTATTCATTTTAAGTTAAAGGATCTGAAAGAAGTTCGAATTCATGAGAAAGCAATTCGAACGCCTAATTACCCTGCAATATTTGAACCTGAATCAATAGTGTTTGTAATTGAAAGAAAAGGAATCGAAAGAGAGTTGTTTTTACTTGATATAAAACAGATAAAGAAATACGAAGAACTATTCAAAAATGAAGAGTGGTACCAATATTTAATCTTTGCGAAATATCCTGGTCAGCAGTATTACCAATCGAGATAATTAATGGCCAATTATAACAAAATAAAAAAGCTGCCTTCAAACGATTGAAGACAGCTTTATCAATGTTTAGGTTGAATTATTTTTTAATCAAACGCAATGTTTGAGTATTATTTGAATTAAGATCATGAATTTTCACAAAATAAACTCCAGCATTCAAATTTGATGCATTCAATTCAATTTTGTTGCTTCCTTCAAGTAAGCTATAATTAGAGCTGAAATTTGTTTGTCCTGCTAAGTTTACTATTGAAACTTCAATATTTCCTTGATTTTTAGAAGACATTTCAATTACGAATTTCTCTTCAGTTGGATTTGGGTATAAGGCTAGTCCTGTAATCGATTCAATTTCATCAATCGATGCTGATGCTCCAGGAGGAAGAACATTCAATGTTGTTCCACTTGCTTTCACAGAAACAATAATAGTGTCACATGTTGTGCTTGTGCAAGAAGAATTTGGATCAGAAACAGTCAGGCAAACTAAAAAGGCCCCAAGACTATTATAAGTATGAGTAGGATAAGCTTGTGTGCTAGTCGAACCATCACCAAAATCCCAAAGGTAGGTTAAACCTAAAGCTGGAGTTCCACCAGTAGAATTATTCCAACACCAATAAACTCCTTGATTTGTAGAGTCTTGTATAATTGTGAATGCGGCTTGGCATGGAGGCGGGGTATTTATTCCTATAATAGTAATAGTGCCAGCCAAGCTATCCCAGCATCCAGCTAATGAATCTCCGATTGCAAAAAAGTAATTGTATGTTCCATCAGCTGTATACTGAATTGTTCCAGAAGTAGTTAATGGTTGAAGTGGAAGATAATTAACGCCACCTGGTCCGTTGTCTGTTTGAAAATAAGAATACGGTCCGTTACCAGCCGTTGATAAATCTGTAATTGTGAACTCACCAGGATTACCTGTTGGTGTCATGGTTCCATTTGCATTGCAAGGAGATTGCGCACTTGCAAAATTGGTGAAAAATGTTCCTGTTGAAAGAAACAAGATCAGAGTAATTTTTTTCATAATGTGTTAATTTAATGTTTGTACTAATCCAAACGAAAGTCAATTTTGTTTCGGGGGGGATTCGTTCAACATTCATGTGTTTTTTTGACAGAATTGTGTTGTAAATCTAAGGCAATTCTGTAACTTCATTCGCGTAAACCGTTCACAATCTATGAAAACCACAAAAATACCACTGATATTTTTCCTTTTGTGTTCTTTTTTCACAAGTGCACAACTATCGATTTCTGAATCAAACGGGGAAGTCTACAGATGGATATTAATCGAAAATAATAAAGAAAATAGTCACTTTTTTGAAACGAAGGAACTTCCGACACCACAAGACGACTTTACTCTTGCCGTTAGAAGGCTAGTTGAGAAAAATGAGATTTCCATTTATTTTGATTCCGTTGCATTGAATGAAACTGGCGTTTTTTATAATATTCCAGAGCACCAATATTTTTTAGATTTTGTAAATCCTGATAACAATACGGCTGTCACTCGTTTGGATTATCTGACCTATCAATACCAAAGTGACATACCATTAATGGACGAGTATGATCAACCCTTGATACGCATCAATGAAAACGGTAATGAAGAATTTGTTTATTCAGATATTTCCTTATACCCACTTATAATGAGCGAAGTAGCTTATTTTAAAATCCTTCAAAAAGGTAAAAAGGTGAATGAAATTCCTCAATTCGAAAAGCAGCCTCTGGCAATCGGGTTTAAACCAAAAAGTGGTGCCCGCGAAATGTGGTTTTCGTGGAAAGAGGTGGCTTCGAATACAGAACTGAATAAATTCAATTGTGTAAATAAAATTTTAGCGGGTGAATTTAAGAGTTTTCATTATCGACAATTTAACTGCGGACCAAACACAATTGAAAAAGAAACCAAAAAGATATATGGTGAATTAAAGAAAGGAGATAATTCGAATTTGTTTTCAAAAACAACCGCGAAAACTGGTGATTTAAAATCAGAATTTATAGAATTTATTGTTGATATGGTAAATCAAGAACTAATTGAACCGTATTATGGTATTTATTCCATGTCTGCTGATTTTCCGCATGATGAACAGCCATTTAATTTCAATCCAAATAATCTAACTTCTCCAATTATTGAAAACGAAGGGGACATGAAAATGCTCTCCCAAAAAGGGGCCATTTTAGTCGATAATACTGGCGAACCAATGATTTTTGAAGTGCAAGGACAAAAACCTCAATATGTGAGAAGCGAGGACGAATGGATGTATTTTAATAAGAATGACATTTCCAGATTTTGGATAATACAAGGAAAGGCATCAAGCGAAAATCCCGAGTTCAAAACCAATACAATTTTATTTTTTAAAACCTTCCAAGGAAAGAATCAACCGCTTTTTTTAATTGATATTAATGAACTCGGTGATTTCTTGGACAAACCAAATGTTGAAAAATGGTACAATTACCTTCGTGAAATTAAATTGACTAACGAACAAATTTTTATGCAATCCAGAGCAGGTGATTCCAATTCTGGTCGAATAGAATTTGGAAACTAAATTTTTCTTAGCTTCGATAAAATTAGATGCATGGAATTACTTGGTAAAATACTAATCGCAATAGTCGCAATAGAACATATCTACATTCTCTATATGGAAATGTTTGCTTGGGAAACTTTGGGGAAAAAGACTTTCAAAGGAGCTTTGCCAGACGAACTGTTTAAACCAACTAAAACTCTAGCCGCAAATCAAGGATTGTACAATGGATTTCTCGCGGCAGGATTAATCTGGTCACTTTTCATTCAAGATCCGCTTTGGTCTTTTTATGTTGCTGTTTTCTTCCTAAGTTGCGTTGTTATCGCAGCAGTATATGGTGCTATGACGGCTTCACGGAAGATATTGATAGTTCAGGGTTTTCCTGCTATTGTGGCTTTGGTAGTGATTCATTTGAAATGACTTAAATCCTATCCGCCAATTCCAGCCAACGATCCGTCTTCGCTTCTATAGCATCAACTATTTTCTTCAGCTCCATTCCAGCTTTGGTCAATTCTTCGTTGCTAGCGTCTCCAGAAGACAATACAGCCGTGAATTCATCCTTTTTCGTTTCCAAGTCTTCCAACTCTTTTTCCAAGCCATCGTACTCCAACTTTTCTTTGAACGAAAGCTTCTTTTTTTCTTCAGAATCTTGCGATTTTGATGGAGTAGGAGTCTCAGGAGCTTTTACTTCCAAAACTTTTGTTTCTGCTGGTCGACTAGGACCTTTCGAATCTACCTCACGGAATGCCGTATAGTTTCCAGTAATGTCTTTAATTACACCTTCTCCTTCAAAAACGAATAGGTGGTCGACCATTTTGTCCATGAAGTATCTATCGTGGCTTACAACGATCAAACAACCTTCGAATTGACGCAAATAGTCTTCCAAAACAGCCATAACGAAGATGTCCAAGTCATTTGTTGGCTCATCAAGAATCAAGAAGTTTGGATTGGACATTAAAACCGTCAATAATTTCAAACGTCGCTTCTCGCCACCACTTAGTTTGTAAACAAACTGATAGTGCATGTGCCGCGGGAAAAGGAATTTCTCTAGCAATTGCGCAGCCGATAGCTGTTTTCCTTTTTCCAAAGGAATGTATTCAGCTATATCGCGAATAACGTCTATTACTTTTTTATCGTCAGCAGTTTCTATTAAGTCTTGACTGTAATAACCAAAATGAACGGTTTCTCCAACGGTAATTTTTCCAGAATCCACAGGGATTTTATCTGTAATCATTTGAAGGAAAGTACTTTTCCCTGTTCCGTTTTTTCCAACAATTCCCAATCGTTCTTTACGCTGGAAATGGTAAGAGAAATTATCAAGAATTTTCAAACCTGGCCAAGATTTAAAAACCTTATGGAATTCAACAATTTTTGAACCCAAACGTTCCATTTTTACTGGAATGTCCATTTCATCTTCATCCAATCGGGTTGAGGCAGTTTCTTTGATACCATCGAAAGCTTCAACACGTGCTTTTTGTTTCACTCCACGTGCTTTTGGCTGACGCCGAATCCATTCTAGTTCTTTTTTGAATGTGTTTCGCGCTTTTCCAACGGTAGAAGCCAATTGTTCCTGACGTTCTGCTTTCTTTTCTAAATAATACGAGAAGTTTCCTTTGTACTTGTAAAGTGTTTCGTCTTCTAACTCTAAAATAACGTCGCAAACTACTTCTAAGAAGTAACGGTCGTGCGTTACCATTAATATCGTTGATTTTGACTTAGAAAGGTATTCTTCCAGCCATTCGATCATGTCCAAATCCAAGTGATTGGTTGGCTCATCCAAGATGAGAATATCTGCTTCCGAAACCAATACTTTTGCAAGTGCAACTCTCTTTTGTTGACCTCCAGAAAGCATGCTAACTTTTTTCGTCGTATCATCCAATCGAAGTATTGAAAGTATTTGCTCAATTTTAGCTTCGATGTCCCATGCATTCAAGTCAGTTAGCGCTTGCATACTGTCGTTCATCAGCTCCTGGTCTCCGTTTCGGAGTGAAAGCGTATAATTTCGGATAGCAACCATTTCAGGCATGTCTCCACCTAAAACAGCTTCCAAGACAGTCTTTTTCCCATCAAGATTTTCCGCTTGTTCCATGTAAGCGATAGACAAATCGTTACGGTAAACGATACGACCGCTGTCAATCGGTTCAATATCATTTAAGCAGCGCAAAAGAGTAGATTTCCCACTACCATTTTTTGCTACAATAGCCATTTTGTCTCCTTGGTCTAGACCAAAAGTGACATCTTTAAAAATCGTGCGAACACCAAAAGTCTTGGTGATATTTTCAACCGAAAGTACATTCATATATTAACGAAGACGATTCAAAGAATCGAGCAATTTTTTGTCACGGTTGATGCCAGTATTGGCTAAGAAAGTAAATGGGAATCCGATTACGAGTAAAAAGAATCCTAAATCTAAGTGTTTTGCTGTTATTCCATTTGCAACCTGAGATGCTCCGAAGTAAAAGAAAAGTAAAACACTTACTAAGACAGCGAAATAAGTGTAGAAAAACATACGTCCGAACTTGTGTTGGCGCGGTAATTTTTTAAATGACAATAAAGTAGCTAATCCAATGATCATTAAACCAATTCCAATGAAGTAGCCTGGAAAAGATGCTGAATAATCCGTTTGTCCAGCAATAGCTTCTGTTTGTTTTACGCCGAAAGAAGATAATTGTAATTCAGCTTTTTCCGTGATGAAAGAGAAAAGAGTTGTTCCGTAAGTCACTATCCCTAAGCAAATTAATGCAATGAATAGATAGACTGATTGAATACGTTGAATCATGATGTAATATTTTTTGCAAAATTAGTCAGATTATTGGCAAGAGCCTAAATTCTTGACTTTACTTTTCGACGAATTGAATTTTCAAATTTTCAAGAGTCGTAAGTCCATGTGAATTTGAGAATTGTATTGAAAGGGTGTCGGAGCTTAAGATATCTTCCGGAAAAACATAGTCTGATTCAAAATGAGAAGATTCATTTATATTCTCAATTCTCATCCCGACAAAATCAGTTTGAACTTGTGTCCAATCATCTCCTTTTTTCAAGAAAACGAGCACCATTGGAATGTTGTTCTTGTCTCGTATTGTCATTTTGCCCTCGAGGCTAATTCCTTTAATGTTTTGGAAATCAGATGAATCAATCACTGTTTTAAACAGATCTTGATTAATCATGTGTTCTATTTGGAAGGTATTATTTTTGACTGTTGCTGACTCTACAAAGGAATTTGAGTTTTTATCGTACAATAAGGTCTTTGACACCTTTTCAGGTTCTTCAAGCTGAGCGGGTAGTTCAATAAAATACTTCCATTGCAAACGACGGTCGGTTTTTAAGAAAATGAAATCATAACGCTCTTTTGACATTTCTGAATAATGAAGGATTCCGAACTCAAATTGATGACTTAAAATGAATTGAAAGTAGATACAGAAAGTTATTATAGGTAAAACGATTGCTCGGACTAGCCAATTGCCTTTGTGAAGTATGATAGCGATGCCAACTGCGAATAACAGACTTATGTCAACCATAGGACGCATTCCAACACTTCCTCCGTACCACCAACACCACCAAGCTGCGGTAATATATGTGAAGATCAAAAAGAAGAATAACGAAACTAGGCTTTCTGTTCGGTGTTTTTTCATTGAGAAAACATAGCCTAACAATGCGAAAAATGTCAATGGAGCATACATGAACAAGCCTTTTCTGTAGCCGAAAAGGACCTTCCAAAAAGGTGGGTTGTTCCAGTTTTCAAAGGTTTCAGTGGAATAAAGATTAAACTGCAGATTACCAGTCTGGTAGTAAACATTCAAATATTGAATGAATACAACAGAACCAAAGCAGAGGATAGCCAACGCTGTTCTTGGTAAAGAATTGAATAAGTTGACTTTTAGAAAGCTCCAAGCATCTTTTAAAGAAGGAAACAAGGCAAAATAAAGCAAAACCACTATGCCATTAACAGGGCGCAGCAAAAGGGTCAATCCTAATGTCATAGCAATAAGTGGGAGCCATTTACTGTTACGACTATCCCGCCAAATCAATAACAAATAAATGAACAAGGCTATAATTGCGAAGGAATAAACATGCGATGCCAAAGGTTCATTGATAGTGTAAAATAGGAGAGGAGTTCCCAGCGTTACAGCAATCAAGCTTATAGCAGCTGCCAAAGGAGCGATCTTAAGCCTTATCATAACCAAATAGGACATAAATACACCGAGCAACAAAAAACAGATAGCGCCAATAGCAATCCATCGCTGATAAGGATAGCTGTATCCGTCAGAATTAAACTTGGAGGAGTGAAAATAATGCGCGGTAAGGAAAAATGGAATTTGACAAATAGCAACACCCGGAAAAAACTTGTTCATTCTTCCTTCATCTGGGTGTGCGTAATTACCAAATTCACCAAATTTTGCATTGGGATAATTTGGTAAAAGTGAATCTATGAAAAAGTAATCTGGATCGTGGTAAATAAAATGTTGTGGCAGATAAGCGTAATATCCTGAACCGTCGGAACGAATGATAGGTCTATCCAAACGTTCTGTATCTGACCAGTTGTGGTATTTACTACTTTGAAATTTTAAAACACCTGCCAATATTATCAACAGAAGTAGGAGTATCCCTGTTTTTCCTTGTGAAAATTTCAGTATCTGCTTAAGCATAAGCTTTTTGCAAAAGATAAAAATCGAGAATTACCATGGCTGTCATTGCTTCAACGATAGGAACTGCTCTAGGGACAACGCATGCATCATGTCGACCTTTTCCTTGAATTTCTCTTGTCTTCAAATCGGCATCTATTGTGTTTTGAATTTTGGCTATTGTTGCAACTGGTTTAAAAGCCACGCGGAAGTAAATAGGCATACCATTCGTTATTCCTCCTTGACTTCCTGCGGAGTAATTTGTAGATGTTTTTCCTCCTTCTAAAAATAAATCATTGTGCTCAGAACCATTCTTTGTAACAGATTCAAAACCAGCGCCAAACTCAACTCCTTTTACAGCGTTGATTGAAAACAAAGCTTGTCCTAAAACAGCATGAATTTTATCAAAAACAGGTTCACCTAAACCGATTGGTAAGTTGACAATTTTACATGCAACACAGCCACCAATGGAATCTCCTGAAGCTTTCGTTTCTTCAATCAAACTTTGCATGTGCATAGCAGTCATTGAGTCGGGACATCGGACAATTGAGGTTTCGATTTGGTTATCGGTATATTCTAATTCTGAGCTATGCTGATTTTTCCAAGGTAAACGAATGTCACCAACTTGGTCAACAAAACCTTGAAGTTGTATTCCTTTTGAATTTAAATATTGAATGGCAAGTCCGCCTGCAACGACCCTAGCGACCGTTTCTCTAGCGCTACTGCGTCCTCCACCTCGATAATCGCGAATACCATATTTTTGGTCGTACGTAAAATCTGCATGCGAAGGACGGTATACGTCTTTATTATTGTCGTAGTCCTTGCTTTTAGCGTCATTGTTACGAATTAGAAATGCAATCGGCGTTCCAGTAGTCTTTCCTTCAAAAATGCCTGAAAGAAACTCGATTTCATCGTCTTCTTTGCGTTGTGTCGTGATTTTTGACTGACCAGGTTTGCGTTTTGCTACAAAACGGTTCAGTTTTTCAAAATCTATTTCAAAATTACTTGGAAATCCATCTATCGTTCCGCCAATTCCAACGCCGTGAGACTCACCAAAAGTGCTCAAACGAAGTAATGTACCGAAACTGGATCCTGACATAATTTAATTACAGATTGTTTGTTCGCAGATGGCTAATATTTTTCGAACTTCTTCCAAAGTTGGAGCTTCAGCATACGTTCTCAAAACTGGTTCAGTTCCTGAAGGACGTATCATTAACCAACGGTCGTCATCAAAGAAATATTTGAATCCATCCAAAGTTTGAACTTCACGGACATTATATTCGCCGAACGATTTGTAAGCATTTGATTTGCAATTTGCTATAATAGTTTGCTTCAAGTCTTCAGTAATATGTAAATCACTTCTTTCAAAGCCAAATTTTCCAACTATTTCATACACTTCAGCAATCAAATCATCCAAAGATTTACCTGATTTGGCCATGTATTCCCAAACGATTAATCCCATCCAGATTCCATCTCTTTCGGGAATATGACCTTTCACGGCGATACCTCCAGATTCTTCTCCACCAAGTAAAACATCTTCTTCAACCATGATTCCAGCAATGTACTTGAATCCGATTTTCACAACTTCGTACGGAAGATTGTAATGCTCCGCCATCGTTTTCACGCGAGGAGTTGTACTAAAAGCTGTAGCCACTTTGCCATTCATGGCCTTGTATTTCACTAAATAGTGAATTAATAACAAAATGATATGATGAGAATCTATGAATTCACCTTTTCCACTGTACAAACCAATTCTATCGGCATCGCCATCCGTGGCAAGTGCACAATCAATTTTCCCATCGGTTTTGATGAAGTTTTCAAGTTCCTGTAAATTCTTCGCAATTGGCTCCGGTGCTTGTCCGTAAAAAGAAGGATTCATTTCACAATGCATCAACTTTACATTAGGCAAAATACGCGGCATGACTTTCTGACCAGCGCCATACATTGCGTCATACATCAAGTTTAATCCACTGTTTGCAATTGCTTCTAAGTCAAAATTTGCTTTAACATGGTCTACATATCTTGTTTCCATGTCGTGCATTTCCAATAACCCACTTTTCAATGCGTCGTCAAGAGAAATACTTGCTAAATCTAAGCCATGTGTATCTGGAATAATATCTTCTATATCTTGTACCAATTCAGGCGCCAAAGGTCCACCGTAATGAGCTTTTAGCTTGTATCCGTTGTAACTTGGCGGATTGTGACTTGCAGTAAGTACAACTCCCAGAGATGCTTTCAATTGTTTTGTAGCAAGAGAAACCATAGGAGTAGATACCATTTCGGTTGCCATCAATACTC
>TARA_R110000737_G_C14624293_1_pt1 | contig 18684 bp, 19 predicted proteins | sample TARA_R110000737 | Tara Oceans TARA_R110000737 (sample SAMEA4398027) | marine metagenome | biome: Polar Biome; feature: [SRF] surface water layer (ENVO:00010504); material: water (ENVO:00002006), including particulate matter (ENVO:01000060) such as... | depth 5 m
AAGCCATACTCCCTGCCCGCTTGTTCGCTGAATTCTTCGAACACAGTGACAGGAACGCGGACTTGAATCGGCTTCAGAGGCACCTTCTCGCCGCGCGTGTCTTCGGTGATTACATCGGGCGCGGTATCGGCCGCAGGCGGCGCGCCCTTGGTGCTTTTGAGCTTTGCGATATTCGTGGCCATTACGCGACCTGCCTTTCTTGAAGTTCTGCCATCTTGTCGATCACGCTTTGCGCCAGCTTGGACGCGCGCTCGTTCAAGGTGCGGAACGAAGTTTCGGTAATGGCTTTTCCTGCGTCCGAGGCTGATCCATAGGCCGTTGAGACGCCTACTTCGCCGTCAAGCACTAGATAGCCCGCTTCGGTGAGATACTGCCTTGCGGCGGCATTCTCGCGCTCGCTACCCGTGGTCTTGAACATGGCAAAGGCGATCTTCTCAGGCGAGACTCCCTTCTTGCGCAATGCATGCGCCAGCACGACGCCAGGATGCAAATCGTCAACGGTTTGCCCTGTTGGGATCACGACAAGATCGGCCGCTTGTGCGATCTCAGCGGTTTGATCCGATGCGTTTGGCTTGCCATCGAGGATCAGCGCATCGAAGCGCGGGGCTTCGGCAAGCGCGGTTTTTACCGTGGCGAAGCTTTGCACCTGAAGCTCGGGCGTGACGCCACCTTCGGCGCGACGTCCTGCCCAATGGGTGCAAGTCTGCTGTTGTGTGTCGAGGTCTGCGATCTTGGTGGTGAGGCCACCGGCGACGAATTCTCGCGCCATCATGCGGGCGAGGGTGGATTTACCAACGCCGCCTTTCTGGGACACCATCCCGATAATGTAGGTCATATCTGCTGCTCCGATCTGCCAAATCGTTATTTTTGTTCATGCTAACACGCTTACATTATTCGCGCCAAGCATGTTTGCGGCTTTTCCACAAAGGCGCATTGCATGCAAGCATGCTTAGCGCTTATACGCGCCGCGCTTCTTGCAAAAGGCTAGGAAGTGCCTGTCAGGGTCTTTGACGGAGATCGCTTTTTCGAGCACCCATGAGCGCCATTCGTCTTCGAGGTGGTGCATGTCCCAGCCAGGGGCGAGACGACGCGCATCTTCATGCGTGTCGGGCGCAAGGCGCAAGGATGAGAGCGGCAAGGGTAGGGCGCTCTGGTGCGTTTCCTTCTTCGGCCGAACGATCACAACGTCCTCTTCGATCAAGAAGGTATAGTCGGGCATGTGATCATGCTGGCCATCATCGTCGATGATTTTGCCAAGCAGGCGGCGAAACTCTTTCACCGTCGAGCTGGACCCGCATTTGTCGCGCAAGAGCTCAAGGCCGATCTTCCACTGGCCTTGCGCCCCGCAATGTTTGCGCGCGATCTCATAGAGGCGGCGCTCAAGGGGTTTGCGCAGGAAGAAATATTGCCTGTTGAGGGTTAGAACATTGTTGTTCTCGATCGCATCGAACACCCAATCGGCGAGCGTGATTTCGACATCGAGCATGCGCCCGTCGCGTGTCTCGCGGACGATCTCAAAGGCGCTGATGAGCCCAAAGGCGCTCAAGTGCTCCTTACCCCCTTGGCGGATGCTCGTCTCGATCTCGGTGCCTTTCAGGCGGCGCAGAGCATCGCGTAGGAGCTCATAGCCGCGCCCCGAGGTTTGACGGTTGGTCGCAACCAGCAAATCATGCGCTTTGAAGCGCACATGGCGGCTGACCTTTCGTCCTTCATTGAGCGCGCCGATGCACTGGCTGATGCAGTAGATCAGAATGTCCCGATCATGGACGGTGGCGAGCCCCTGGCGGGACGGGGCGATCTGAATCCAATTTTCACCACGCTCATAGCGGCGGGTGCGCATGTCGGGCTTGGTTGAGAGTGAGAACACAGGGTGTTCCATCGACGCCATGTCAGCCTTTGGCACCGCGTCCACGATGTCACAGACGAACAGGTCGCGCTGCGGATGCCGATCCGGCAGGAGCGGCGAGCGGGCAGGGAGCACAGCGCTTTCATTCGTCATTTCACACACCAGAATTTTGTTAGAGGTTCGTCACTTCACACACCTTGCGCTACTATCGTCATTTCACACACCGATCGTCAAGATTCGTCACTTCACACACCGACTCAGCCTGTGGATAACTTTGCAAGCTCTTCGTCATTTCACACACCACGATTCGTCATTTCACACACCGTCTTTCGTCACTTCACACACCGATTTCGGAAAATCAGCCCGATTCAACATGGTTTTTCAAACGGTTATCGACCGCACGGAATCCTGTAACTCTATATTAACTCTATATAACTCTCTCACAGCTCTTCGAGCTGCTTCGACAAGGCATCGGCCTAGACGGCCGATAACCTATATGCGCCCCTTCGCCCCTTTGGGGCGAACCCGCGCCCCCCACCACAAAAGAGGCTTCAGGACTCACCAAAAGCAGATGCGCAAATCGGAGAGGCGTCCTTGCTTTCATGAAGCCCTAAGACCATCACGAACCCCGCCACAAGGGGTGGGTGCTCGCCATGCTCAGATGCTTCGCATCTTGCGCGTGGCTTCGCTCCCGCTTCGCGCCCTTGCAGCGTGAACCGTGCTGTTCTTTTTTCGGGCTCAAGCAAGGGACGGCTCCGAAAGCAGATCAACTTTCACTTCTCGCCGAGGTTCCTGACGGATAGGGCAGCGCACCAAACCGACAGGACGGCGCTTCGACCCCCATGGGGTGTAAGGCAAATACAGGGGGATAACGTCTTTGCTTAGAAAGAAAAATTTGACATTTGGTAACGTATATGTCACCATAACTTCTTATGGTTGAGCTTGTTGTCTATGTCACTGAAGAAGGAAAAGCACCGTTCGATGATTGGTTTACCAAACTCGATACGACCGCAGCCCTGAAGGTAAGAACCGCGCTCGCGCGGATCGAGACCGGCAACCTGGGCGACGTGAAGCCCGTAGGGCAGGGCGTGTCCGAACGGCGTATCACCTTCGGCCCAGGCTATCGCGTCTATTTTGGCCAAGATGGCGACAAGCTTGTGATTTTGCTCTGTGGCGGCACGAAGAAACGCCAGTCCAAGGACATCGAGCAAGCCAAGGCATTTTGGGACGACTACAAAAACCGAAAACAGAAAGGAGACTGACATGCCACTTACCAAAGATTTCAAAGAAACCATCAAGGCACGCGCCGAGCGCGATCCTGAGTTTCGTGTTGGCCTGTTCCGTGAAGCGATCGAAGCGATGCTCAGCGATGATCTCGAAACGGGCAAGGTGCTGCTGCGTGACTACGTGAATGCGACTGTAGGCTTTGAGACCCTTGCCGAGGACATGCAAAAAGACCCCAAGAGCTTGATGCGCATGCTCAGTGCTAAAGGAAACCCGCGCGCAGATAACCTGCTGGCCATGGTTGCCCGCCTGAAGCAGCGCGAGGGCGTGTCTTTTTCGCTAACACCGAACAACGGGCTTCACGCTTAACTAAGCATTAAAAGCGCTTTGCATGCAAGCATGACTTCTTGTGTGTGGATAGCTCTCAGCAATTCCAAGTTTTGCAAGTGCAACGCTAATAACCGCCTGTTACTATTTCTAAAACAATACGACGACCAAGGGGAAACAGGCATGAATGCTGTTGAGATTGAAGAAGCCATATCGGCATTGGCCGAGCTTCCATTCGACGCCGAAGAATTCCCTTTCGCTTTCTTGCTCGCTTTTGGAAACAAGGCGACCACCATCAAGCGCCTGCAAAGCGGATCGTCCAACAAGTCCGACCTGGGCGGCGTTCTTCAGACCAACAACATTCATCTGAAAGTCTGCGGGGCAGGGGAAGTCACAACGACCCTTGCGCAGCTCAAAGCCAGTCCCGCCACCACCAAGGCCAAGGCGAAATTCGTGCTGGCCACCGATGGCACCGATCTTGAGGCTGAAGACCTTACCACCGGCGAGACGATCGCCTGCGCTTACACCGACTTTCCCGATCACTTTGGCTTCTTCTTGCCCCTGGCAGGGATCAGCACCGTCAAGCAAATCCGTGAGAGTGCCTTCGACATCAAGGCGACTGGCCGTCTCAACCGGCTCTATGTCGAGCTGTTGAAAGACAACCCCGAATGGGGAACGGCCGCGCGCCGCCACGACATGAACCACTTCATGGCGCGGCTGATTTTCTGTTTCTTTGCCGAAGACACCGACATCTTCACCGAGCCTGACCAGTTCACCGGCACGATCGAGCGCATGAGTGAGAAGGACAGCTCCAACACCCATGAGGTGATCAGCGAGCTTTTCCGCGCCATGAACACCAAGGCCGAAGAACGCACGGCGGCAGGCATTGCCCGTTGGGCGAATGTCTTTCCCTACGTGAACGGCGGGCTGTTTTCGGGCGGAACAGACGTGCCGCGCTTTTCCAAAATCGCGCGGTCATACCTGATCCACATCGGCAGCCTCGACTGGACGAAGATCAACCCCGACATCTTCGGTTCGATGATCCAGGCAGTGGCCGATGATGAGGAACGGGGCGCGCTTGGCATGCACTACACATCCGTGCCGAACATCCTGAAGGTGCTCAACCCGCTCTTCCTTGAAGATTTGCGCGAGAAGCTTGAAGAGGCAGGGGACAATCCCCGCAAGCTTTTGAACCTGCGCAACCGCATGGCTAAGATCCGGGTATTCGACCCGGCCTGCGGCTCAGGCAATTTCCTTGTCATCGCCTACAAAGAAATGCGAGCGATCGAGGCTGAGATAAACGAACGGCGCGACGAGGCTGACCGACGCACGGAAATCCCGCTGACCAACTATCGCGGGATCGAGCTGCGCGACTTCCCTGCCGAGATCGCGCGGCTGGCGCTGATCATCGCCGAGTATCAGTGCGACGTGACCTATCGCGGGCAAAGAGAAGCGCTCCGCGATTTCTTACCGCTTGATGCAATGAACTGGATTACCTGTGGCGATGCGCTTCACTTGGACTGGTTGAGTGTATGCCCGCCTACTGGGACAGGCGTAAAGTTACAAGCGGATGATCTTTTCCAATCGCCTTTGGATCAGGCGCAGATAGACTTCGAAAATGAAGGGGGAGAAACCTATATTTGTGGAAATCCTCCGTACATTGGAACGAAATATCAAACCAAATCACAAAAGGAGGATGTTTCACACATCTTCTCTGAAGAGCGAATTAAGTTCGGAAATGTCGATTACATTGGATGTTGGTTTCTGGTAGCCGCACGAAATTTGCACCACTACTCTCAGGGATCGTTCGCTTTTGTGAGCACGTCCAGCCTCTTTCAGGGTGAGCAGGCTGAAATTGTCCTTCACATAATGCGTAAATATTCTCTTAAGATTGCTTGGGCGCATACAAGCTTTCTGTGGTCGAACAACGCAGCAAATAATGCTGGTGTGACATGCTGTATTGTCGGATGTGAGATTGAAAGACCCGGATCGGAGAAATTCATCTATGAGAATGGAGCGCGTCGCCAAGTCGGGAATATAGGACCATATTTGGTGCCGATGCCCGATGTTGTTGTAAGTAAACGGCAGTCACCGTTGTCCGGTTTGACGGCAATGGGATATGGAAGCATGTCGAACGACGATGGAGAATTTACCATCCGACCTTCAGACTATGAGAAGATCATCGCTGAAGACCCGGATAGTAAAGCGCTAATAAAGATAACTCTTGGTGGTGCAGAATTCATTAGAGGTATTGTGAGGCGCAGTCTCTACATTGACGAAAAGGTAAATCTGTCTCACAAGCAAAAAGAGTTGTTCTCTGAGATATTCAACCGCGTTCAGAAGTATCGTGCTTCTAGCAATCGAGCCGCAACTCAGAAACTGAGCGGTGTGCCTATGTTTTTTGCGGAAAGAAGGCATCGAGAAGCAAAAAAAATCTTTGTTCCTCAAGTTCTTTCAGAAAGGCGGGAGTACGTCACCGGCGGAATTTTGGCAGAGAACGCTCTAGTGATTGCGCCGCATATGCAAGTCGTTGGCGGTCAAGTTTTTGAGTTTTCCGTACTCAGTAGTAGAATGCATCATGTCTGGGTGGCTACCGTGTGTGGTAGGCTAAAGACCGACATTCGATATTCAAACTTGTTAGGCTGGAACACATTTCCAGTTCCTGTTCTCACAGAAAAAAACGTTACAGATTTATCCCGCTGCGCTGAAGATATTCTTCTAGCGCGTGAGGCACATTTCCCGGCCACTATCGCTGAGCTCTATGATCCGAAACGAATGGACGAGGAATTCTCTGATCTGCGTGCCGCCCATGACCGCAACGACGAAACCCTAGAGCGCATCTACATCGGTCGCCGCTTCCGCAACGACACCGAACGCCTCGAAAAGCTTTTTGAGCTCTATACCAAGATGACCACCAAGGATTTGACCAAGACCAATTCGAGAATGAAAGCATAAACCGATGACCAGTATCAAAAGCGTTCCCTCAGTATCCGTGACCTACGCCCAGAATGGGGGCTCGACCAAATCGAACGAGCTTGGCATGCGGGCAATGCAGGAGCGTGCCTATGAGAAGCGGGGCGAGCAGTATCTTCTGATCAAGTCGCCACCTGCGTCGGGGAAGAGCCGCGCCTTGATGTTCATCGCGCTCGACAAGCTGGCCAACCAGGGGATCAAACAGGCGATCGTGGTGGTGCCCGAAAAGTCGATCGGCGCGAGCTTCAACGACGAACCGCTGAGCAAGTTTGGCTTCTGGGTAGATTGGAAGGTCGCGCCGAAATGGAATCTGTGCAACTCGCCAGGGACAGACGGCGGCAAGGTCAAATCGGTCGCTGCCTTCCTAGAGAGCGGCGATCAGATACTTGTCTGCACACATGCCACCTTCCGCTTCGCGGTCGAAAAGCTTGGGGTGGAGGCGTTCGACAATCGGCTGATCGCCGTGGACGAGTTCCACCATGTTTCGGCGAGTGAAGACAGCATCCTTGGCAAGCAACTCAACGACTTCATCGCGCGTGATCGCGTGCATGTCGTCGCCATGACCGGCAGCTATTTTCGCGGTGACGCCGTGCCGATCCTGTTGCCGGAGAACGAGGCCAAGTTCGACACCATCACCTACACCTACTACGAGCAGTTGAACGGCTACAAATACCTGAAAACGCTCGATATCGGTTATTTCTTCTACTCGGGCTCCTATGCTGACGACATCCTGAAGGTGCTCGATCCGGCAGAGAAGACGATTGTGCATATCCCAAGCGTGAATTCGCGCGAGAGCACGAAGGACAAGCATCGCGAGGTCGAGCATATCATCGACGCCCTGGGCGATTGGCAGGGCACCGATCCGACCACCGGTTTTCAGCTTGTGAAGACGCCTGAAGGGCGCGTGCTGAAGATCGCTGATCTGGTGGATGATGAGGCGGTGAAGCGCGACAAGGTATCGAGCGCGCTGAAAGACCCCGCCCAGAAGAATAACCGCGATCATGTGGACATCATCATCGCCTTGGGTATGGCCAAGGAGGGCTTTGACTGGATTTGGTGCGAGCATGCGCTGACAGTTGGCTATCGCGCCAGCCTGACCGAGATCGTGCAGATCATTGGCCGCGCGACCCGTGACGCCGAAGGCAAATCACGCGCCCGTTTCACCAACCTGATCGCCGAGCCTGACGCAGCCGAAGCGGCCGTCACGGAGGCGGTGAACGATACGCTGAAGGCGATCGCCGCCAGCTTGCTTATGGAGCAAGTGCTTGCCCCGCGTTTCAACTTCACACCCAAGAGCCCCAAGAGCGGGCCGGTGGAAGGCTTTGACTATGGCGAAGGCGGCTACGACCCCGCGAAAGAGAACGTCGGTTTCAACGAGGCAAGCGGACAGTTCCAGATCGAGATCAAGGGACTGGCAGAGCCAAAGAGCAAAGAGGCCGAGCGCATTTGCCAAGAGGACTTGAACGAAGTGATCACCGCCTTTGTTCAGGACAAGACAACGATCGAGCGCGGGCTGTTTGACGAAGAGCTTGTACCCGAAGAGCTGACACAGGTGCGCATGGGCAAGATCGTCGGGGCAAAGTTCCCTGAGCTCGATGCAGAGGATCAGGAGGCCGTGCGCCAGCACGCGGTCGCCGCCTTGAACCTGACCCAGAAGGCCAAGGAGGTCGCGCTTTCCGCGCCCGATGATGCGCAGGTGAGCGGCAACACGGCGTTGATCGACGGCGTGCGGAAGTTTGCGATGGACGTGCGCGAGCTCGATATCGACCTGATCGACCGGATCAATCCATTCGGCGAAGCCTATGCGATCCTGGCCAAGACCATGAGCGAAGAAAGTCTGAAGCAGGTGCAGGCGGTGATCTCAGCGAAGAAGGTGCAACTCTCCCCTGAAGAGGCGCGTGATCTGGCGCGCCGCGCTGCGAAGTTCAAGCAAGAGCGTGGACGCTTGCCGGACATCACTTCGCCGGACGCCTGGGAAAAGAAGATGGCCGAAGGCGTGGCTTACCTTGTGCGCATGAAGCAGGAGGCAGCCAATGGCTAAAGAATTTACTCAAGAAGATGATGCGCTTCTGGCTGAGCTTGGCGTCGAGGTCGAAACCAAGAAAGCCGTCACGCGCACACCCCGCGAAGAGCGCATCATTGCAGGTTTCGAAGAGATTCAGCGCTTCGCCGAGGAACATGGTTCCGCGCCACAGCACGGTGAAGAGCGTGACATCTTCGAACGCCTTTACGCCGTTCGACTAGATCGCATTCGTGAGCTTCAAGAATGCCGCGAGCTGGTCGAACCTTTGGACGAGACGGGACTCTTGACGGGTGCGGCCAAAGCGCCATTGGCTGACGCAGAAGAGCTCGACGATGATGCTCTTTTGGCCGAGTTGGGGATCGAGGTTGAAGCCCCCCCGATCACGGAGCTGAAGCACGTTAGATCGACCGCGGAGAAGAAGGCTGCTGAAGAAGTTGCGAGCCGTGACAAATGCGAGGACTTCGAGACCTTCAAACCGCTCTTTGAGCAGGTACAGAAGGAGCTGGATAGCGGCCTGCGTGACACGCGACCCTTCGAGATGAAGGCTGAGATCGAGAAGGGGCGCTTTTTTATCGTCGGAGGACAGAAAGCCTACGTTGCGGACAAAGGCGAGACGACAATTACCGACCAGGGGCGCACAGATGCCCGTCTACGGGTGATCTTTGATAACGGCACCGAGAGCAACATGCTCATGCGATCGCTTCAGCGTGCCTTGAACAAGGACGAGGCAGGGAGACGGATCACCGAGCCGACCGCCGGTCCTTTGTTTTCTGATCAGACGATCGACGGGGATGAGGCAAGCGGCACGATCTATGTGTTGCGAAGCAAGGCTGACCATCCGCTGGTCTTGGAAAATCGAGAGCTGGTGCACAAGATCGGTGTGACCAACATGAGCGTGGAAAAGCGCATCGCGGGTGCTCACCTTCAGCCGACATTCTTGATGGCCAATGTCGAGATCGTGGCAACCTACGAACTCTACAACATTAACCGAACGAAGTTGGAAAACCTGATCCACCGCATCTTCGAGCCTGCACGGCTTGAAATCGAGATCATGGATCGGTTTGGACGGCCTGTCGTGCCCCGAGAGTGGTTTTTAGTGCCATTGTTTGTAATTGAGGAGGCTGTTGATAGGATCAAAGATGGGACAATCAGGGACTGTGTCTATGATCCGCGCCATGCGCGTTTAAAGCGCAGAGGTGAAGCATGATACATGAAAAAGCGGGCGAAAGTTCTGATGTAGTGGCACTGGATACGATTGTAGTCCCTGCCCACCCAAAAGGTTTTGAAGAGGTTTTCTTGGGTCAAAGGCGGTGGCCGAACCTAAAAATTGACCAGAAAAGGAAAGCTTATGTGCGTTTTATCGCAGTTTATCAAACGAAGCCTGTTTCAGCGATAACGCACTATGTAGAAGTTGAAAGGTTTGATCCTCTAGAGCAAAAAGGCCGGTATGCCGTTGTGTTCAAGGGGGAACCAAAAGAACTCAACCACGTATGTTATACCAATGCAGATGCTTGGGCGATCCAAGGACCGCGCTACACATCCATGAGTCTACTCGAAGTAGCTAAGAACCTTAGTCAAGCCTTCCCAAAATAGCATTATTCGCAAACGAGAAAGGCGTGCAAAAATCAAGACTTATGCACGCCTTTCTCGATCCAATGATATCAATCGCTTGGAGCGTGCATAAGTTGCGTGCATAATAATCGTATGAAAACGATCGGCTACGCGCGTGTTTCTACTTCCGGCCAGACCCTCGATGCTCAGCTCGAACAGCTTGGCGTGGCGGGGTGTGATCCGGTGTTCAAGGAGACGATGAGCGGGGCACGGAACGATCGGCCGGAGCTGATGAAAGCCCTCGCCACCCTCATGGAAGGCGATGTGCTGATCGTGACGCGGCTTGATCGGCTGGCACGGTCAACACGCGACCTTCTGGATATCGTCCACACGATCGAAACCAAGGGCGCGAAGTTGAAGGCGCTTACGGATTCATGGGCAGACACCACCACGCCCACCGGCAAGCTCATTCTCACCGTCTTGGGTGGTCTTGCCGAATTCGAGCGATCCTTGATCGCAGAGCGGACAGCCGAAGGCCGTGAACGCGCCAAACGTGCAGGCCGGCGGCTTGGTCGTCCCCCGAAGCTTACGACGCATCAGCGTGAAGCGGCTCGGAAGATGCGCAGTGAGGGACAGGACAATGCCGAGATTGCCCGTGTCCTTGGAGTGTCGAGATCGACAGTTTCCCGTATCAAATGAAATGCGCCTTGCATGCAAGCATGCATGTAGCTGAATTCGATAGGCGTAAACCTAAAAAGGGATCGGGTCTTCGCCTTCGTTGGTTTCATCCTTGTAGCGTAATTGGCCGGAACGAATCTCCCAGAAATGCACCTTGTAGAACATGGCGAACGCTTCGCGGTAGCTTACGCCGACAACCTGGCCGAGCGCTTGCATCTCTTCAACGGTGATGCGAGCATTGTCTTCCAAGTCGAGCGCATCACGCATCGCAGCGCATAGATCGGCTTCATAATTGCCCATATCGCAGATATTTTTGACCGCCTCGTAGGCTTCGAAAAGCGCAACCATCGCGGCATAGCGCGCCGGTTGAATGCCAAACACCTCGCGTTCTTCGGGCGTTATGATGGCGTATTCCGTCCCCGTGCGGCCTTCATCGAAGAGGCTTTGCCAGCAGGCGACACTACGTCGGAAGGCGGCGCGAAATTCGGAGAATGTCGCGGTGTCACTCATCTGGATCAGCTTTCGGAAGATCGCCGAGCTCGTCAGCGGCCTTGTTTGCCGCTGCCATTGCGGCACCAAAGAGCTTGAGCTCGTCTTCGGTGAAGCCTTCCCCGCCGTAGGCTGCTTTGAGTGCATCTTCTTGTCGCTGAGCGAACTGGAAGAGCAATCCAAGCTCGATCCGGTACAGAAACAATGCCATGTCTTTGTTGAAGGTGGGAACGATAGCTGCACCGACGAGGTCGCCTTTGATATCGGTGTGCATGCGGTTCAAGTAGTCCGGTACGGCAGCATGAGCCAGTTCTGATAGACCGCCATAGTGTTGGCGGATTTCTTCGGGCAAGCTGCTTACCTTCGGGGTCGAACGAGGATTTCGCTTGTCGAGCGAAACTTCATCGATAGCGCCGAGAATTTCCATGTGCTGGCGTATCAAGGCGGCCGCTTGGCCATAAAGGCCTTCCGCTATGGTTACCTCGCAAGTATCTACACCATGCAAAAAAAGGGCGGATAGCTGGGACACTTGCTCGACCTTCAATCGAACTTCTTCATCGAGTCCGGCAGGCCATTTCTTTCCACCAAACCGCTCAAGGCAGGAGGCAATCCCGCTAAGCACAAACTCATGCGCGAGAAGAAAATCACCAGCTTCCTTCTTAAAGGATTCGCGAACCTTTGCGCGATGGTGATGCTGAAATGAGAGGAACTTTACAGCGGGAGAAACGGAGTTATCTGCTGGCATGCGTTAGTCCCCTGGCGGCGAAAGCTTGCGGGGCGGTTTCGGCAATTCTCTTGGCGGCGAGGGCAGTGCTTTCGGAGGTGGAGGCAAACGCCGCACCGAGACCGTTTCATCTCTTCCAAAATCAACGGGCTGCTTTGCCAGCTTGCGCACGTCCTTGAGCTTGCCCGTCCAACTTGGCACGTCAAACCACGCCACGCGATCCGCCTTATACAAATGCGGCCCGTTCGTGCGGATCAGTTGCTTACCATCACCCACGCGCATGATGTCTTCGGATTGCAGAACGGGGCGCTTTTGTTCCGAAATCCCGAACGAGGCGCTATCGACCTGCCCGCCCGATTGGTTCGTGCCACGAACCGCGACGGTCGTGTTGCCGCTCCATGTTTCAAAATCCTTGAGCAGATCGGTTTCCTTGATCGACCAGACATGCAGGAGACCGCTTTGCCCTTCGAAGTTCTTGATCGTGTGGTCGGAATAGCCTTTGTCGCGCAGCGCCTCGCGGCCTTGGCAAAGCCCCCAGAGCTGGACGCCTTTGCCTGCATAAAGCGTGAGGGCTTTCGGGATCACGGCCATATAGGGCAGGTTGGCAAGCTCGTCGATGATGCAGGTGACGGGGATCGGCCCAGGGCTTTGCGCGCAAGTGTTGATTATGGCCGACATTGTGAGCGAAACCCACCGCGACGACGCTTCGAGCAGATCGGAATCGGCCATGAGATAGAGCGTTGTTTTCTCTTGGCGCATTGTTTCAGGATCAAAGTTTGAGTTTTCGGTGACAGCGGCAAGCGGTGTATCTGGTCGAAAGTTCCATAGCGCCGTGACGAGCTCGCTTTCATAAGCACTCCATTGATCTTCGGCGCGCTTGAGCCTTTGGATCATGTCGGCTTGGCCTTCGAGACCATCGAGGCCGCAGTGCTGCATGGCTTCAAGCTCTTCATCGAGCGTGCGAAATACGAAGCGCCACATGTTCGAAAGCGTGCAGAGATCAGGGCGAAATCGGGCCGACCATTCAAGCCATGTGGCGAGGATTTGCTGCGCGCCTGCCGCGACCCATTTGCCTTCGCCCTGGATTGGCGGCACGAGCGACATGCATAGTTGCAGGCTGTCTTCCGTGATGCTTTCGCCGCGCGCGCCTTTATTGATGATCCGTTGAAACGGGTTCAGTTTGAAGCTTGGCGCGTTCAGGAGGCCGTGAGGATTGATAGCGATGATCCGATGGCCGTTTGCTTTGCGGTGATCCGCGCTCGCATAGGCATTTTCGCCGTCTTTGATGTCATTAACGACGAGCGAACGGTTGAATACATGGGCTAGGTTTGGAAGGACAATGTCCCTGCCTTTCCCTGAGCGGGTAAGCGCATAATTTAGTAGGTGGGCATCCCCGTTATAGAACAGTGGTTCTCCTTCCAGGCCACCGAGGAAAAGCCCTTGAGGGTCGAGCATGCCTTCGGCGGCGGCATCTTCAAGCGTGCCGAGGCGGCCATCGCCCAAAAGGCCAGAGGCGTCTGGGTTTTCCACAAAGCGGCGCACTCGTTCGGCTTCAAGAAGAGATTGGTTGACCCGTTTCTCTTGTTGGCGCGCGCGCCGTTGTGCTTCAAGTGTTTCGAGTGCTTGATAAGCCCCCCACGCACCGCGCGCAAATCCTGTAAAGGAACTCATAAGGCGCTGGTTGTATTGTGTCATTTGTCGCGATCTTGCGGGGGCACATCGAAGCCGCCTATCGGAAAGACATTGTCCGTTCTTTTGGAGAACTTGAAACCGTGCGCTGTATTTGGGGCTTCTTCGGCACTCAGGTATTCGATGAATGCCCAAAACGTTTCGTCAGCTTTCCCGATTTGTTCGAGAGTTGTGAAAATGAGCCACCCCCCTGCTCCGACGATGGCGATTTTGAATCCGAAGTGAATGGAACCGACCCAAATGAACGTGGCGATACCTATCAGGACGATTACAACGCCAAAAAAACCATAGCCTACGGCCGTTCCTCTGCGGTGTTGTTGGTTTGCGAACAACACAACGTAGATGTCCTCATCGAATGTCGCCGGTATTTTTCCTTCTGCGATTTTCGCTGCCCGATCATGCATAGCGGGCAAGGCAATGTCGTCCGAAATGTAGGGACGTTCTGCCAGAAGCGCTTTCTTGTGTGCTGCGACTGCTTCGTTCCGATTTTGTTCCGATGAGGCCACGAAGAATCCTTTCTACTCGCCAATATCTTAGCCCGGTATGTGCGATCTGGGAATCCGATAAGCGCAGAGCCGGTCAAGCGTTCCCGCAGGAGCCACAGGCGACGAGGACAATGCTTGAGGGGATCGAAGCGCCCCAGCCTTGTCTTGCCCCTTTGATCCCATTCAAAGGGGCTGCCTAACGGCGAGTGTTCTTTTCTTCTGAAATTTGCACGACTGCTTATAGGTCATGTATGCTGACCAAATAGTGAGTGACAATTTCGATGATGGTAACCCGCCGAGATCAAGCGCAGGTCGGCGGCTTAAAGTGAAGCGCCTAAGCCCACCACGGCCGATGGTCGAGCTTAATCGGATCATTCACGCCCGCATCGAGGCGCAGAGACAGCGTGCCGATGATTGCGAGCAAGCTTCGCCGCAGTCACCCCGAGACCGTAATAAGCCCCAGCCTTGATCTGAGGCACTGTGCTTTCAGTCCACCAGGGCTCCCCCTGCCCTTCCCGTTTCTGTGTGTGTCCAATCCAGCCAATGAGATGCGTCCTATCGGATGCGCAGCGAAGCCGCCTTCGGCTCGGTCAATGGCCTGCCCGCCCCACCGGCTGCGCCGCCGTGTTGGCCATGACCGCTCCGCTTTGGCGATCCGATCCTTTCGTCCGCATCGGCTGGAATGAACCAGCCCAGAACGAAAAGGAGAAATCCCATGAGAAACAAAAACCAAGACAACCTACCGCTCTACCGCGTGTCCTTTGCACGGATCACGGGGCAAGATCGCCAGGGGCGCGACGAGCTCGCAAGGCCGAAGGAGATAGGCGCAGTCTGGCCCCGCAAGAACGGCAAGCAAGGCGGCATCCTTCAGCTCGACATCATCCCGATCGAGCTCACACAGCGCCAAGGCGTGATCTTCCTTGTCCCCGTGGACAGCGAAAATCAGGGAGGTGCACGATGAGCTCCCGCCCTACTCTGGCAGAGATCAACGACCGTTTCCGATGCAGTTTCATCGGAGGCGAGGTCTACCTCACACGCGGCATTGCCGACCTGCCTGCCTTGGCACAGGCCGACATCATCGCCCAGGTGCGGCGCTTCGACAGCTTCACCGAGGACAATGATCCTTACGGCGAACACGACTTCGGATCACTCGATCACAGTCTCGCGGGCAAGGTCTTCTGGAAGATCGACTACTACGATCTCGACAAGGAACGTGGCAGCGAAGACCCGCTCGATCCGGCCAAGACGTGCCGCGTCCTGACCATCCTTCTTGCGGAGGAATGGTGATGCCCGAGGTCAGCAACATCACGTGGGAAGGCCGAAACATTCGGCTTTCCTACACGCGGGAATACTTCGCCGAGATGGATCATCTTGAGGTGCGTTCGGGTGATGACGAGCCCCTTCCTATAACCTCGACGGGCTACCGATCGGAGTTTTTCCAGACGAGTGATCCCGAGCCAAAGATGCACGAAATCGAGCGCATGGTGATCGCGTGGCTGGATAGCGAAGCGGCCAAGCAGCCATGGCAGGACTACCTTCTAACATCGCAACAGCTCAGCCTCTTTTGAGGCTGGGTTTGCCTTATGGGCAAACCGTTCTTGTGGCGAGACATGATCCTAATTTGCATAACGTGTTGATTTTTGGTTATTATGGGAAAAGAGCGAGTAGCAAGCTATGTTTTTGCAATGCAAAAACGCTTGATCAGGGGGCCTTGCGCCGCCCCCCGATACCCCAGCATGAACCGTCTATGAGACGGTGCAGAACGGGTCGCCGTTCAATCTCGACCAAGGCAATCCGGCCTTGGATACGGAAAGGAGAGGACATGGCGCGACCGAAGAAACAGCCCCACGAGCGCCGCAGCGCGAAGCTCCCGCCGATCCGTTTGACGGAGGCGGAGCTTGCCGATCTGCACATGCAGGCCGATCGGGCGGGGCTTTCGGTCACGGAGCTGGTGCGTCAGCGCGCGACATCGGGAAAGGTCACGCCCAAGCGTGGCCTCGCCGATGCGCAGCTCTTGTCCGAGCTCAACCGCGTCGGGGTCAATCTCAACCAGATTGCCCGCGAGCTTAATCGCGGCGGCGACCGCGATCCGCACCATCTTGATCATGTCCTCGGTCAGCTCGTTGCCGTTCTTGAGCATGTCGGGAGGCGCACATGATCCCCGACATTGCCAAGCGTGGCGCGAGCTTCAAAGGCGCGCTTGCCTATTACCTTCACGACAAGAAGCTAGAGGGCGAGCGCGAGCGGTTTACGTCCGAGCGCGTGGCCTGGACGGAAACCCGCAACCTTGCCACCAACAATCCTGAAATGGCGGGCAAGGTCATGGCGGCAACCGCCATGGACGCCGATCGGCTGAAGCGCGATGCGGGCGTGCGCAACACCGGCCGCAAGTCCGATCAAAGCGTCTACGCCTACACCCTGTCATGGCATCCCGATGAAACCCCTGCCCTTTCGCGCTCCGAAATGTTGCGCGCGGCCGATGAGACGATCCGTGTGCTTGGCGCGGAAGACCGGCAAGCGCTAATCGTTTGTCATACCGACCGCCCGCACCCGCATGTACATGTGATCTTGAATCGGGTCTCGCCTGAAGACGGCCGCATGCTTCCCACCGGCAACGACCGGTTGAAGCTCTCGCAATGGGCGCTTGGCTATCGGCAAGCACGCGGCGAAGAACACTATTGCCCCAAGCGTGCCGAGAATTGGGACAAGCGGCTTTCACGCCATGACGATCAGGACAAGCTGAAGCTCTGGCGTGCCGAGGCTGATCAACCGCGTTCGATGGCCGAGGACATCAAGCAGGCGAAAGCCGCGAACGATCCCAAGGCCGAAAAGCTGGTTGCCGAGTTCAAAAAGAAGCTCGGTAAGCTTTCGGCCGATGGCAAGGCCATGAAGGCGCGCCATGGGACAGAATGGAAAGACCTGGGCGCGGGCTATAAAGCACGCAAGGATCAAATCTACCGTCAGACTGAAAACGGCATCCAGGACGCGAAGGCGAACATCAAGCACGCCTATCGGCCACGGTGGCAGGAGCTAGGGCGCAGGCACGCCCGTGAGCGCCGAGAGTTCGAGGCGCGCGAGACGCGGGTTGGCGGGAAGATCAGGAATGCCATTGATGCGGTGACGCACGCGCGCAAGCTCGATCCTGACAGTTCACGCGGCTTCCTTGGTGGTGCGTTCAACTACCTCACTAGTTCGACAAAGCGCGCTGACGCGCTTGAGCGGCTACATAAGGCGCAGGTGCGGGAGCTCAGCGCGGCACAACGGGCAGAGGTTGGCGCGGCGATCAAATCGCTCAAGGGGGATCGAGCCGCCCTACTCTCTTCGGCGCGGGGATCGTTCATGTCCGAGCGCGCGGCGCTTATTCAGCGCCAAGCAACCGACAAGCAGCAGCTCAAATCCGCATGGCGCAGGCATGGTGAAGAGCGCAAGCGCGCCTTTGAGGCGTCCCGTGGGTTTGCCAAGTCAAAACAGGAAGCCAAAGAGCGGCCCGATCCTTCACGCGGCGAGGCTAGAGCGGCGCAAAACCGCGCCGCGCGGTCGGAGCGTAAACCGCGCGCGACAGGTCGCACGCGTAAGAGAACACGCAAGAAGGAATAGCGCCTTGCATGCAAGCATGCTTACATAAGGCGAAGCTGCCTCGCAGCGGGCTTGTGTTCGATTACCTTCACGACAGTTCGCTCTTTCTTGAGCCCCTTTGAAGTCATTGTTTGGCGCTCTCGCACTTCGCAGATCAGATAGTCATTCTTTCCAAACGATATTTCATCATTGGCGATTTTATTGAGAAAACCGATATCTTCAATGTCGGCTGTGAAAGGTTCCGCGCCATCGGTAAGGCGCCACTTGTTATCTTCTTTGAAGCTCAGTGAAATGATCTGAAGGGTCATTTTTCGGGTTTCATCTTCGAGCTCTTCTTCTTCATTCTCAGGAACATCGAAAGAAGAAATATCGCTTTTATCTAAGACGAGTTCCTCGCCCCCAGGTTGGCGTGCTGAAATGCTTTCGATTCCCTCTTTCTCCAGGCTCGCAACCATCTTTCGCGCATGACTTCGTACATTGGCACTCTCTGCGAGTTTTATCGTTTGCGAATTGGTGATGAAATACGTGTCACCGATATGAACGATGACATCTCCACCTTTTTCTTCAATCCGATCGGGCTTGCGTCCTTTCATCCATTTGAGCAAAGCAAATAGACCACCACCGGCAACGGTAACACCGCCAACAGCCGCGCCGCCGATCTTGAAGACGAGATCGGCAAGCCCATTTGCGGCCTCGATTTCGTCTTTGTGGGCTTGTGCATAGGTAAATATGGACTCGATGATCTCTTGCCAAAGCGTGAGATCGACTTCGAAACAGGCGACAGCCGTTGCCCGGACTTTTACGGCCACCTTGGCTTTGTCGCCGTTGACGACTTCATTCGCAGATTGCAGCAGCTCACCGACCGCCAACAACGCGGGCGCAAAATCCTGAACATCTATCTGGCCGTTTTCGACCGCATTGCCCCGAAATATGAGGCTAAAATTTGCTTCTGACATGGGATAAACCTACTTGCATGCAATCATGCTTACATGTTTTGCGCTTTGTAGGCTTCCCACATTTTCAGGAAGAGCTTTTTCTTTGCCCCATGACTGAAGCCATACTCCCTGCCCGCTTGTTCGCTGAATTCTTCGAACACAGT
>TARA_R110000737_G_scaffold53670_2_pt1 | contig 18663 bp, 12 predicted proteins | sample TARA_R110000737 | Tara Oceans TARA_R110000737 (sample SAMEA4398027) | marine metagenome | biome: Polar Biome; feature: [SRF] surface water layer (ENVO:00010504); material: water (ENVO:00002006), including particulate matter (ENVO:01000060) such as... | depth 5 m
GCGCTTTTATCGCTTGCATTGTCATGCAAACCTCACTATCTTGTGATTAGTTTTTTAAAAACCCCAAGATATAGTGCATTTTTCATTCAAAGGCTTTTTGAATGGTATACGATTTATCTCGTATATATGTCACCTTGAGGCAATTAACGTTATTAACACCTATTTTGGGTAATTAAAACAATAAATAGATTTACAGGTCTTTCATGAATAACAACCTTTTTGTTACAAAGCGCAATGGTTCAAAAGAGCCCATCGACTTAGAAAAAATCCATAAAGTAATTGCTTGGGCTGCTAATGGCCTTGACAATGTTTCTGTGTCTCAAGTTGAACTGAAATCTCATATTCAGTTTTATGATGGTATTAAAACTGCTGACATTCATGAAACCATTATTAAGTCCGCGGCTGACTTAATCTCCGAAGAGACACCTGATTATCAATATTTGTCAGCACGCTTAGCTATATTCCATTTGCGTAAAAAAGCTTACGGCCAGTTTGAGCCACCAAAGCTTTACCCACATGTAGTCAAATTAGTTGAAGCCGGTAAATACGATCAGCATTTATTAACGGATTACAGCGCTGAAGAATTCGAACAATTAGAAGCTTTTATGGATCACGGTCGTGATCTAGACTTTAGTTACGCGGCGGTAAAACAGTTAGAAGGTAAATACCTGGTACAAAACCGTGTCACCGGTGAAATTTATGAAAGTGCGCAATTTCTTTATATATTAGTGGCAGCGTGCCTATTCGCCAAATACCCACAAGAAACCCGTTTAGATTATGTTAAAGGCTTTTATAACGCTATTTCTACCTTTAAGCTTTCATTACCCACACCGATTATGGCTGGTGTACGTACACCAACTCGTCAATTTTCGTCTTGTGTATTAATTGAATGCGGCGATAGCTTAGATTCAATTAACGCTACAACGAGTTCTATTGTCAAATATGTTTCTCAGCGTGCGGGTATTGGTATCAATGCTGGTCGTATTCGTGCTTTAGGCAGCACAATACGTAATGGTGAAGCATTCCATACCGGTTGTATTCCATTTTATAAGCTCTTTCAAACAGCGGTAAAAAGTTGTTCGCAAGGTGGTGTTCGTGGCGGGGCAGCTACCCTATTCTATCCACTTTGGCATTTAGAAGTTGAAAGCTTACTCGTGCTTAAAAATAACCGTGGCGTAGAAGAAAATCGCGTTCGCCATTTAGATTACGGCGTGCAATTTAATAAATTGATGTATCAACGCTTGATCAAAGGTCAATCTATTACCTTATTTAGCCCAAGTGATGTCCCTGGTTTATACGACGCATTCTTTGAAGATCAAGAAAAGTTTGAAGAGCTTTACGTAAAATACGAAGCTGATACTTCAATTCGTAAAAAGTGTATTAAAGCGATTGAACTGTTTACGCTATTTGCCCAAGAGCGCGCAAGTACGGGTCGTATTTATTTACAAAACGTTGATCACTGTAATACCCATTCACCATTTGATCCAAGTGTTGCCCCTATTCGCCAAAGTAATCTATGTTTAGAAATTGCCTTACCAACCAAGCCAATGAAGGATGTTAATGATCCCGACGGTGAAATTGCCCTATGTACATTATCAGCCTTTAACTTAGGTGCGATTGATAGCCTTGACGAATTAGCTGGTTTAGCTGATTTAGCCGTACGTGCTTTAGATAGCTTATTAGATTACCAAGACTACCCTGTTCCAGCTGCATTTACCGCCACCATGGGTCGTCGTACATTAGGTATAGGTGTTATTAACTACGCTTATTACTTAGCAAAAAATGGTGTTTTCTACTCAAATGGTAGTGCCAATAATTTAACTCATCGTACTTTTGAAGCCATTCAGTACTACTTATTAAAAGCCTCTAACGAATTAGCGATTGAACAAGGAGCTTGTCCTAAGTTTAATGAAACGCGTTTATCTCAAGGTATATTACCTATCGACACTTATAAAAAAGAAATCGATAACATTACCGCTGAACCGCTTCATTTAGATTGGGAGTCTCTGCGCGCTAGTATTAAAGAACATGGCGTTAGAAACTCAACCGTCTCGGCGTTAATGCCGTCAGAAACCTCATCTCAAATTTCAAATGCAACCAATGGTATTGAGCCGCCTCGTGGTTTAATTAGCATTAAAGCCAGTAAAGATGGTGTTTTAAAACAAGTAGTACCTGAGTATCAACGATTAAAAGACAGCTACGAATTACTTTGGAATATTCCAAGTAACGAAGGTTACCTACAATTAGTCGGTATAATGCAAAAGTTTATTGACCAAACTATTTCAGCTAATACCAACTATGACCCTTCTCGTTTTGAAGGTGGCAAGGTACCGATCAAGCAAGTCTTAAAAGACATTTTAACTGCCTACAAGCTCGGAATTAAAACCATGTATTATCACAATACACGTGATGGTGCAGATGACAATCAAATAGATGTTGAAGACGATTGTGCCGGCGGCGCTTGTAAGATATAGCGTAAAAAGAGCGAAACATAAGCTTTTGCTCTTTTTTACTCGCAGTGTTGTAGGGCAAGAAAACTAATAAAAACTAGATAAATTACCATTAAGTGATGAAATTTTGCCCTCAAAGGGCGCTATTTCAAGGAGATATAAATGTCGTACACTACGTTTAACCAAACGGCTAACAATGCTTTGTTAGAGCCAATGTTTTTGGGAAACAGTGTTAATATTGCACGATACGATCAACAGCGTTATATGGCGTTTGAAAAATTGATTGAGAAACAGCTATCGTTTTTTTGGCGCCCTGAAGAAATTGATGTTTCAAAAGACCGTGCCGATTGGCAGAGTTTAACTGACTCTGAAAAACATATTTTTATTTCCAACTTAAAATATCAAACGTTATTAGATTCAATGGCTGCTCGTTCAGTTAACGCGGTATTACTGCCATTGGTTTCATTGCCTGAAGTTGAAACATGGGTTGAAACTTGGGCGTTTAGTGAAACGATTCATTCTCGTTCATACACGCACATTTTACGTAATTTATTTACCGACCCAAGCGAAGTGTTTGACGACATCATGGTCAATCCAGCAATCTTAAAACGTGCATCAAGTATCGCAAAATATTTTGACGCCGTTATTATCACCACGCAATTATTACAGTCGCAAGGCCCAGGTAGTTACGAAGTAGATGGTAATACGATTGAGGTTAGCGAACGTAAATTGAAAGAGCGACTCTTTTTAGCTATATGTTCGGTAAATGCCTTAGAAGCCATTCGTTTTTATGTCAGTTTTGCCTGTTCATTCGCTTTTGCTGAACGTGAGTTGCTCGAAGGTAATGCTAAAATTATCAAGCTAATTGCCCGTGATGAAGCTCTACATTTAACCGGCACGCAACATATTCTTAATAATTGGATGTCGGGTAGAGACGATCCTGAAATGCAAGAAATTGCCACCACGTTGCGTGAGCAAGGTAAGCAAATTTTCTTAGATGTGGTAGAGCAAGAAAAAGAGTGGGCTGATTATCTCTTTAAAGATGGTTCAATGATTGGACTTAACGCTGCTATCTTAAAACAATATATTGAATACATTAGTAATCAACGTTTAAGTGCTATCGGCTTTGACGCGCCATATGATATAAAAAGCAATCCACTACCATGGATGAACTCTTATTTAGTCAGCGATAATGTCCAAGTTGCTCCACAAGAAACCGAAATTTCTAGCTACTTAGTAGGACAAGTTGACTCGTCAGTATCAAGTGACGACTTCGACGACTTCGATTTATAGTATTTATGCCTTTTAGTATTACGGTCGAGGAGCGGGAAATAACCTTCCTCGATGCAGATAAAAACATTCTAAATACCTTAGAAAGGGAGAATATCGAATCACACTTTCATTGTCGTGATGGTTTTTGTGGCGCTTGTCGCTGTGCGTTAAAAAAAGGCACAGTTGAGTATGAGCAATTCCCATTAGCTTTTATTGGCGACAATGAAATTCTCACCTGCTGTGCCTACCCTACTTCCAACATCGTTATTGAAATAGACTAATTACGGTGCGATTAAAGCCCTATTTAGCGCGCTTTATTCATGACTAGTTTCACCATTGATATCGTTTAATGACAATGCGTATCGCGCTCTACTTTGCTAGCCTCTAATTTTTAAGCCTTCAACTAGTTAAGGTTAAAAACGTCAGATTAAATTCAGCTATATTAATTTACCGACAAATCAGCAGATCTTAAGTTTTCTCTGGTATCTTATATCAATACATTTCTACATAGCAGGTTACCCTTGAAGGTTTTAATAATAGAGGATTCCACTTCTCTGCGCAGAAGCTTAAAAATTGGCTTATCAAACTTAGGCTATACCGTGGATGATACCGGCGATGGCTCTGAAGGCTTAAGTATGGCGCTAGCTGGCGATTATTCACTGCTTATACTTGATTTAATGCTGCCCTCTGTCGATGGTATTGCGATATTAAAGGCCATTAGAAAAGCCAATAAAGATCTTCGCGTACTCATATTATCTGCACGTGACCTTACTGAAGATAAAATTCAAGGTTTACTTAATGGTGCTGACGATTATCTGACTAAACCATTTTCATTCGATGAACTTCATGTGCGCTTACTGTGCTTAATGCGCAGAGGGTCTTTAAAGGTAAGTGATAGTAAAATTAATATCGGCTTGTTTTCATTAGACCTACATTTAAAGCAATTGTTTTGTGCTGGAATAGATACCAATTTGACCCCCAATGAGTATAAATTGGTTGAGTGTATCTTCACCAATCAAGGCAAAGTAATATCGCCTGAAAAGTTAAGTGAATATTTAGCTGGTCAATACGATGCTATTGCGAAGAATTCAATTGAAGCACACCTATCCACGGCCAGAAAAAAAGTAAAATTGCTCGGCCATGACCTGCCGATAAAAACCAAGCGCGGCTTCGGTTATTTTTGTTGAGACCTGTAAATGATTTCTATTAAGAAAAAGTTAAGCCGTTATCTATCCATTTCAGTGTCTATACTATTAGTGTCCATTTTTTTGCTCACCGACCTTGCGGTTGACAATTGGATCAGTGGCGAATTTGATCGCGCAATGGTTAACAAAGTAGGCTTACTCACCACATTAGTCAGCGAAGACACCCATGAAATTGATTTTGATTTTGCTGATGAATTTATGCCTGAATTTTCTGGCGTAAACGACCCAGAATATTTTCAATTATGGCTTGATAACAAAATTTTTGAACGTTCTAAAACGCTTGAACTTTTTGACATTAATGAATTACCTAAAGTATATCTTGGAGAGCATCAGTCACTAATAACTGACATTACCCTACCCGATGGGCGCTCAGGAAAAATGCTTTTTACTAAATTTAAACCGCAAATAGATAGCGATGTTAGAGAAGACAAAGGCATAACTGTAGCGCAGTTTACCAAAGATCAAAAATCGATGGAGCTAGCCTATGCCATTAGCACCGAGGGGTTAAATCAAATACTTTGGTTTGTAGATGTGATTTTTATTTTGACCTCAATTACCGCTATTATCGCGGTAAGAATAATCGTTTTTAATGTCGTTGAACGTGGTTTAAAACCCATTGAGCAACTGAATTTTGAGCTAAAACAAATCAATTTAAATTCTGAAGTTAGCGAGATAAACACCGATAAACTACCAGAAGAGCTGATAACGATTGCCGACGGCATCAATCATTTTATTAATGAAAATAAAATTCTTTATTCGAGAGAGAAAAGGATCACCTCAGATATTGCCCATGAGTTAAAAACCCCAATTGCAGAATTATTAAACTTAAGTGAAGTGACGATAAAATTTCCTCATGAAAAACAATTGTCGGAAAGTTTCAAGGCTGATGTGCTTGCCATATCTGAGCGCTTACGCAACATTGTAAATGGCATACTTTTACTGCAAAAAAGTACCAACAATGCGGCGTTAGAGAAACAACAAGTCGACTTAGAAAAGCTGCTAAATTCAGTCATCATACTTGAAAATAAAGCCAATAGAGACATTGATTTTAACTTTGATAAAGCCTGTAGGATGATTAATATCAATGAATTCGCTTTAACTACCGTATTGTCAAACCTTATCAATAATGCCTTATACTATAGCCCGACATCGACGCCAATAATAATCAGTGTTGAGTCGAGTGCAGACAATAATCAAGTGATGATAAAAATCACTAATACCAGTGAGCATAATTATTCTGCAGCAGATTTAGCCTTATTCTTTGAACCCTTATGGCAGAAAGATTCGTCACGAACTTCAGCAGAAAGATATGGTTTGGGCTTAGCGATTGTTAAATCTTATTGTGAAAATATCTCCGCTGGTTTGGCTGTAGCCATGTCAGCAGAAAAAGAAATAACCTTCACAATTATATTATGACTAACCGAGGTTACTTAACCGGTGTTTTTATAACATTTATTATAATAGCCAATGTGCAAGCAACGAATATTGTCATAGACGGAGTTCTTAATGAAAGCGCGTGGCAAGAAGCCTTAGAGAACACGGTAAACTATCAGGTATTCCCTCAAACATTCAAGCAAGAAAACAGTAATTTTTCTTATCGCGTTATTACCACAAAAAATGGCATATTCTTAGGGTTAAAAGCGAAAACACAGCATAAATTAAGAGTTCGTACCCAAGAAAACGATATTGCCTTTTCCAATGACCATTTTCAGATCATGCTCGACATGAATAATAATGCTCAAGAAAGCTACGTCTTTGCCATTAACCATCAAGGTAACTATTTTGACGGTATCTTTGGCCTTGATAAACAGTTAACGCTAGATTGGAATGCTCAATGGCGATATAAAATTAATATTAACCCTAGTGATTGGGTTGCGGAAATATATATCCCATGGCGTGTCATGCCGTTTAGCATTGCAAAGCAAAATCAATTGGGTTTATATATAAGTCGCTTTGATGAAAGCACCAATGCAACTTATGCGTCGATTCCGGCTAATGTCAATATGAACAGTATGTTGCAACAATTTTCAAAATATTCCATAGAAATGAGTAATGATAACAACTTTAATATCTTTCCTTACATTTCTTTAAACAGAGATATTTTACACAACGATAATAAAGCATCTATCGGTGCAGAAATTTTTTGGCAACCGACAAAAGCACAAAGAATAAGCGCAGCATTAAATCCTGACTTTGGACAAGTAGAATCAAATGAACTTGTGGTGAACTTTTCCGCTCTAGAGAGTTTTTTCTCCGAAAAACGGCCTTTTTTTACCGAAAATCAACACTTATTCGCTGTAAATGGTCCTGAAACTCTTAACTTGCTGCATACACCTAGGATCGGCGGAGAGTCTTACTATAACCCTAGTTATAAAAGTGAATTAAACTCTGCGGTAAAATACAGCATCAATCTCGCTGACTTTGATATCGGTGTGCTTTTAGCTTTTGAAGACGCAACGCCGACAGGTGACGGTAGAGATTTTTTAGCGTTACGAGGTCAATACACCGAGGGTGCGAACAAACTGGGTGTTTCGCTTAACCATGTTGAAACCCCAAGTATTAACAGAAAGTCGACCGTTTTATCTTCAGATCTTCATTACGTATTTTCAGAAGACAGCTCAATCAACCTGGGCATTATTGGGGCTAAAATAGCAGAACAATACACTCAACACCATGATATGGGTTGGTGGGTAACGGGTAGTTCAGATATTGCGGAACGCCATAATCACAAGTTCAGCTTATTTGCCTATGGTGATAATCTACAACTTAATGATATGGGTTTTGTAAAACGTGTAAACAGAAAACAGTTTGAATATGAATACCAGTACCAAATACCAAACCTAAACTCCGAAGTTTTCAGAGATATAACTATCGCGTTTGAAACAGAATTAAAAACCAATTTTCAAAGTGAAAAGCTGGCCAATGTGATGGGAACAGGTATCGAATTAGTCACAAATAATGAATTTGAATATCAGCTTTCAATTGAAGTGTTATCGGCCGGTTTTGATGACTTGATCACCCGTGGTCATAAATCGTTATGGTTGCCGTCGGCAAAGAAAGTAGAACTTGAAATCAGCTCTGCGGAATATCTTTGGGGAAAATACAACCTTGAATTAGCAACAGGAAGAGAAGGATGGCAAGGTAGTTTTTATCAAATAGCCGGTAGTTTAGCTAAACAGTACCAAGATAATCTGCATATTAGTATCGCGTTAGCTCAATCTAACAGCGACAGTTGGATAGATTGGGAGCAAAAAAATACCGTGAGTGAGTATAATTATACTGAGCAGAGTATTGAACTCAATATCGACTTTCAAATAAATAACCAACAAGAACTGCGCTTAAAATTTGAAGCCGTGATTGGTAAAGCCGAGAATCTAGGAAGTTACGTTATTCAACATGATGGACAAGCCGACTATACAGGTACTAATGATGACTTTTCATTTACTGAAAATGCGTTTCAGCTGCGTTATAAGTATTCATTATCCAAATTAACTGCCTTTTATTTAAGTTATAGTTTTGCTGGTGAATTTGAAGATGAATTTGCCAAGTTTGGTAAACGAAACCTTTATAAACGGGCTATTGAAAGTAAAAATGCCCATCATATTTTCGCTAAATTACGACTACATTTTTAACTTTACCTTACGAACTGAGCCAATAGACAATCACCCAGACCTCACCTGCCACTTTACATCGTTAACACCACCCTTATTAATTTTCAGTTTAATCTAAGCTAATTATCAGTTTGCCCTAAGCCTACCTTAAGTTTAGTTATTTAACATATAAACACTTATTAAAGGTGTTTGTATGTTAACTATTTTAAAGCGCTCTCAAATCATAATAACGATTCTTGCCACAACATATGCTTTCAATGTCGCAGCTGAACAAAGCCATTGCGATCAAACTAAAAACATTACTTTTATTAATTACGATATTTTCGATCTAACTGACCAAGACACGATATTTTTACATAACTGGGCCAATTTTTTTCATATTAAAACAAAAGAAAAAACCCTGTTAAATGAAGCGGCCTTTTTTTTAGAAAAATGTGCAGTAGATAACCTCGACTTACAAGAATTAGAGCGCCATCTTCGAAATAAAAAATACCTTAGAAATGCATCGGTAAAATTTTCTGGCATTCAGACTGATGAAAATACAGATAACAGCTCCAACAAGACTAGCAACAAAGTAGTCGTTGAAACTTGGGATAATTGGTCTTTAATGCCTACCTTAGATTTTGGTCGAAAAGGCGGACAAAACAAATTCGCATTTGGTATTAAAGACCGAAACTTATTAGGTTTAGGCATAGATGCTGAAATTGAGTATTTTAGCAACGATCAAAGAACAGGCTACAAATTTGATACCCAATTCCCCTTGTTTTTACAAAATAATATTAATGCCAGTATAAGGCTAACCAGTAATGATGATGGCACATCAGAAGCGATATATTTTGCCAAAGAATTTGTTAGCTTCGACACTAAAAATGCATTTAACATTGGCTTCGATAACTTTAATCAAATTGATACGCAATATGAAAATGGTGCAGAGTCTAAAAAATATAGCCATAGAAGATACTTTACTACTGCGAGTTGGCAGTGGTTAAATCAGGATTCAGTCAAAGATACTTTACGATTTGGCGTAGGTTATACAACTGAAGAACATGAATTTTTTCAGATAAATACACCTACTTTTATCTCATCATTAAACACGCCAACGCTGCCGATTAACCGAAAGTTTAATTACCCTTTTATCACTGTTGATTACCTGCAAAAAGATTATAAAAAACTCACCAATGTTAACTTAATCAATCACATTGAAGACTTTAATCTAGGTTGGCATGCCAAGGCTAAACTCGGTTCAGACTTTTCTAATAATTTAGGGTCTCCAAGACTAATTTGGCAATCGAGTTTATCAAAAGGTAGCGCACTAGATGATACTGCTTTCTGGTTCTTTGATGCCACGTTTGCTGGTGAAATTTATCAACAGAAAGAGCAAAAAGACCGATTAATTCTTAAGCTTAACGCTGAATATTTTCATAAATTTAATAAAAGTTGGGGCGGGTATTTTAAAAATAGTAATCAATTTAGTCAAAATCAGTTTCTAGACTCACCTTTAGTGTTAGGGGGTGAAACCGGTATTAGAGGTTACCCACTGCAATACCAGCATGGCAAACATAGTACTCAATTTACCTTTGAAGCTCGCTACTACCCTCATATCAATATTTATAAGTTACTGGAATTAGCTGCCGCTGCGTTTATCGATACTGGCCGTGTTTTTGGCCAAGCCAAGCCGCTACAAAACCAATCATCCTGGATGACATCAGTAGGTTTAGGCGCTCGACTTTATTCCACCCACTCAAGTGAAGCTCGCGTTATCCACCTCGATATTATCAAACCTGTTACCGCTGATCCCAATGTAAATAGCATTGAATTTCGTGTAACGACCAAGCAATCATTTTAAGGCCCGATAGAATGAAGAGAATTATCTCCTATTTTAAAGATTTGACTATTTCAACCAACCAGTTGTTATTCTTTACTTGCTGCTATATTACACTGGTATTGAATCTACCTTTTTTAACAAAAGCGACGAACGTAATTACCGCCTTAGACAACTATAATTGGTTGTTTTTAATATCATTGCCAATTTTCTTGCTATCGTTAAGCGTGATGATTCAGGGGCTATTTTCTTTTCGATGGTTAACTAAGCCTTTACTTATTACCACGGTGATTATTTCATCGCTAATTTTTTACGGCACCGTGACTTACGGTATCGTTTTTGATTACGGAATGGTGCAAAATACTATTGAAACAGACTCGGCTGAAGCGTTATCTTACGTTAACTTGCCCGGCACTTTATTTTTCTTATTTTTTGGCGTCTTACCGTCATTTATAATCTACAAGGTAAAGTTAACTTATAAGCCATTTTTCAAAGAATTGTTAAGCCGTATAAAAGTTATTACCTTCAGCTTTGGTGTCGCGCTTTTAATCGCGAGTATATTTTATTCAAACTATGCATCGGTTGGCAGAAACAATAAAGACCTACTAGGTTATGTTACGCCTTATAAAATGCTCGACGCGTCATATAAATTCATCCGAAATCATTATTTTTATCCACCTTTGCAGTTTAAGGTATTAGATACCTCACCGTCGATAGTGCGCGATAATACCCGTAAACATGTTACTGTGATGGTGTTAGGAGAAACCGCGCGGGCGCAAAGTTTTTCGCTTAACGGTTATGCTAAACCAACAAACCAATATACTGAAAAGCAAGGGGTTATATCTTTTTCAAAGATGAGTTCATGCGGTACGGCTACCGCTGTTTCTGTCCCTTGTATGTTCTCAAGATTAAATAAAGAAAATTATAATAAGCGGGTTGCAAATGCTCAACAAAATGCAATAGACTTGATTCATTTAGCGGGTGCTGATGTTTTATGGATCAGCAATAATAACGGCAGTTGCAAAGGGGTGTGTACACGGGTAAAAAACATTCAAATAGCGACGAACAAATCAAACCCTTTGTGTGATGGTGAGTATTGCTATGATGAAGCGCTGTTAGCACCTTTAAAAGATAAACTAAATACCCTAAGCAATGAAAACACGCTCATTGTTTTACATATGATCGGGTCTCATGGGCCAACCTATTTTAAACGCTATCCTAAAGACAAAAATGTTTTCACGCCAGATTGTCAACGCAGTGATATTCAAAACTGCAGTCAAGATCAACTGATTAATACTTACGATAATACTATTGCTTATACCGACCTTGTACTATCTAAAGTTATTAATGAATTACGTCATTTAGATAAAGAAGGTAATATCGAAACATCATTACTTTATATATCAGACCATGGTGAATCATTGGGTGAAAACGGCGTTTATTTACATGGTCTACCCTATGCATTTGCACCTAAAGAACAAACTCATGTACCTATGATTTATTGGACTGATACTATGCAAACTGATTTTAATGCGCAATGTTTGAAGGCTTTAGCAAAGTCGCCGATAAGTCATGATAACGTTTTTGATACGTTACTCAGTATTATGTCGGTGAAAACTAAAGCGTATAACATTACCAGTGATCCATTCATTGATTGTAAATCAGAACATGCAATAGCCCGCACCACAGTGTTACCCACATTAACAATGGAGATAGAAGACTAGTGTTTGACAATATAAATAAGCCTAAGGGTATAAAAAGAATAGTTTTAGCATCATTGAACTCATTTAGAGCCTTTAAATGGTTATATCAAAATGAATCTGCATTCAAGCAGGAGTTATTACTACTGCTTATTACCATTCCGCTATCTTTTGCTTTTGATATAAGTGCCAAAGAGCAAGTGATTTTAATCCTCGCGGTATTGTTCATTATTTTCACTGAGATAATAAATACAGCAATTGAAGCGGTTGTAGACAGAGTTGGCTTAGATATTCATCCATTGTCCGGTCTAGCCAAAGATTTAGGCTCAGCCGCGGTATTTATCAGTTTAATTTTTGCCAGCAGTATATGGTTAATAATATTACTGTAAAGTGTGATGTCCAAATAAATCAAATGACAATAGTCGCCTTTTATCAGGCGATTATTTGACTGTACTGGAGAGTACGCTATTGAAAAATCGCCTTCAGGACGCGAAATTATGTGTGATAAAACCGTGTTACATTATATTGATAATGTGAGGAAATGATTGTTTAGTTGTTTAGTTGTTTAGTTGTTTAGTTAAGTCTATTCGTGCTTTAATAAAACTTTAAGATTATACTGACGTTGTACAAATCAAAGTATTATTTGTTAACTGCTGTAAAATTTAAATATAGATTGGGTTTTATTAATGTTTAAACAGCATATTTCTTACAAATTAACTTTAATTATATTATTTCATCTGTTCTTGTCGAATCGTTCATTTGCAGCTAAAACATTAGTATGCGCTACAAGCCATTATCCCCCTTATACCATTTTTGACCAAGCTAACAATACGTTTACTGGTTTAGATATGGCCATAATTGTCCCACTATTTAAGCAACTCAATTATGATGTGAAAATAGTCAACTTACCTTGGGCTAGACTTAAAAAAGAAATCAAGAACAACCACTATGATTGTTACTTTTCATTAGCTAAATTTAAATATAGAGAAGAATTGCTCGAATATTTAAATATACCAACCCATACAACTAAGATAGCAATATTTCATCAAAAAAGTCTTAAAGATATTAACTTTAAAAATAAAACCGTTGGAGTACATCGAGGCATCAATTTTCATCGAGATATTCTCGCGCTTTACGGTTTACAACATGCTGACTTTCATAGACTACCTTCAAATGAAACACTCTTTCAAATGCTTCACCGTAAAAGAGTTGATGCTGTAGTGACAAGTAAAGCTGTCGGGGAATATATATTAAAAAATCAATATAAAGCTTTTGACATAGGCGTTTTAGACATTAATGAATACAGGCTACCGGTATATTTAGCGTTTAAAAAAGGTGTTTTAGACATAAACCTTGTAAATAAAACCCTTTTGGCTATATTAAATCCACCTATTCTACCTGAGCCAAAACTTTAGGTATGATAACTCGCAAAGATGCTTAGTTCCTTTGTTAGCACCATGTATAAGCACTTCTATTCCAACTACTTATTATAACCATCGACTTTAAAACATTGTAGATTAATCTTAAATCTCCCCCCTCCCTTAAGGTTGCCAGCAATTTGGCTCATTCTCAGTTTAACTTAAGCGTCTCTTAAGTTTGGTACGTTAAAGTGGCATCGTATTTATTTAGTGGTATCAATAACGATGTTTAAAACTACGCTCAGTTTATTACGACCCTTTGGCTTATTTGCGCTATTATTAATTTTTACCTTGTTCGCTGCTAGAGTAGGATTAGCGCTTTGGCAAATTGAGCGATTCGACGATTTTAATCGTATCATCACATTAATCTTGCATGGCTTTAGAATTGACTTAAGCACGCTAGGCTACCTGCTTATTTTACCGGCCATATTACATCCATGGCTTATGCTTTCTAAGTACCATAAACTATGGCTTAAGGCGCTAAAGGTAATATTTTTCATAATTTTTATCTGTGTAATATTTTTTGAGTTAGCCACACCAGCATTTATTAATGAATATGGCTTTAGACCCAATCGATTATTTATTGAATATTTAGCTTATCCCAATGAAGTAATGAAAATGTTATTTAACGGTCATTTACTTACCTTGGTCGTGGTGTTTGCCTGCTTAATAATAACAAGTAAGTTTTGTTGGCGACTTTTAGCAAACCTTATCACTACAAAAGCACCAAATAACTCAATATCGCTTACACCCGCTGTTATTTCATTTATTACCTTATTTGTGGTGCTCGCACTGAGTGCTAGGGGCACTATAGGCCATCGTCCTATTAATCCGTCATTAGTTTATTTCTCTACCGACCCTTTAATTAATTCATTAACCTTAAATTCTATCTATAGCGTTGCCCATGCTTATAAACAGTTAGGCAATGAAAAATATGCCTCAAAGTTCTATGGTAAAATGGCAACTGAACAAGTGATTAAACTTGTGCAACAGGAAACAGGATTACCATGGCAAGCTTTTAACGATAAAGCACAACCGTCTTTGACTTCACGCTCACCTGTCTACAACGGTCGTGCTAAAAATCTGGTTATTATCCTTGAAGAAAGTTTGGGTGCGCAATTTGTTGCATCGTTGGGAGGGTTACCTCTAACGCCAGAAATTGATAAATTAAATAATGAAGGTTGGGCTTTTGAGAAACTGTATGCCACAGGTACACGTTCTGTCAGAGGTATTGAAGCGGTAATTACTGGCTTTACGCCAACACCAGCAAGAGCAGTAGTGAAACTTGATAAATCACAGCATGGTTTCTTTACCATCGCGAGTTTATTGGCTGGGCATGATTACAGCACCCAATTTATTTATGGTGGCGAAAGTCATTTCGACAACATGAAAAGCTTTTTCTTAGGTAACGGCTTCACTGATATTGTTGATTTTGATGATATCCAGAATCCTCAATTTGTTGGCTCGTGGGGGGCTAGTGATGAAGATTTATTCAAACAAGCCGATATTGAACTAACTAAGTTACACAATAACCATAAGCCCTTCTTTAGTTTTATATTCTCTTCTAGCAATCATGATCCCTTTGAAATTCCAGATGGCGTCGTAACGCCTATTGAATATACAGCAGAACAATTAAGCCAATATGATGAGAAAGAATTAGCTCGTCATAAAGCTATTCAATACGCAGACTATGCGTTGGGTAAGTTTATTGCCAAAGCAAAACAACAGCCTTATTGGCAAGATACTATATTTTTGGTGGTCGCAGATCATGATGCAAGAGTATTGGGCAATGACCTTGTACCCATCAAAAATTTCCACATTCCAGGCGTTATTCTTAATTCGGCGCAGCAACCGTTTATGGACGATAGAGTCGTCAGTCAAATAGATTTAGCACCCACCCTTCTATCGTTAATGGGGGTTAATAATTATTCGCCAATGTTGGGTCATGATCTGAATAACCCAGATATTTCTGAGCGAGCTCTGATGCAATACGCTGAAAATTTTGCTTATATGAAAAATAATGATGTGACGATACTTCAACCCAAAAAAACGCCTTTGAGTTTTACTTATGATTTTAACGCCAAATCCCTGAGCCCAGTAAAGCTTAATCACAGCTTATCGGAAGTTGCTTTAGCCCATGCCTTGTGGGGTAGTTTGGCCTACGAAAATGAATGGTATAAAAGTCCATATAGTAAGGTAGCAAAACCAATGGTTAACATAGTACAGCGGTAACATAGCGTACTATTGTTACCAACGATGGCTCCTTTACGTTTTGAGCTCGCCGTTAAGCTCAATTGTGCTTAACGGCTAGAGTACCAAGTGCTGACTTTAAAATAATGCTTTTTTATCGAATTGTTTTGACTGTTTTAGCATCATGCTAAAACATTTTAGCGCGTGTTGAGAAAAGCTAGATGTTTACTTTCGGTATAATAAAGACGTTGTGGTGATTGAATATAATGCGATGCCGTTATAAATAGTCCTGAATAAAACATGTCGTTATTAGCTCATAAAATAGCGATATATAAAGCTAAAAAGCCTTCCAACTGCAAGGCTTTAATGTCTTTGGCTATTTTTAAGGTAAGAAAATAAACTTTGCAACAAACAAAATGGTTAGCGCCCATACGCCTTTCGAGACTGCTTTATATTTACCTGTGCCTACTTTGAGCGCTGTGTAGGTGATAAAGCCAAACGCGATACCGTTCGCGATAGAAAAAGTAAAAGCCATCATCACTGTCGTTGATACCGCGGGTGCATACTCAGTTAAGTCGCTCCAGTCTAAGCCTTTCAATGAACTCATCATCAACATGGCTACATAAATAAGGGCACCATCGACCGCAAAACCCGGCAGCATTTTCGCCAAGGGCAAAAAGAACATGCCGAAAACAAATAATAACCCAATGGTGACCGCCGTTAACCCTGTACGACCACCTACGGCAACGCCAGCAGCAGACTCCACATATGACGTCACTGGCGGACAGCCAAAACCTGTACCGATAACAGAGGCAATAGAATCAGCTTTTAATGACTTATTAAGCCCGATAATTTTACCATTTTTGTCTTGTAATTTAGCCTGTTCGGCTACGCCCATTAATGTACCTGCAGTGTCAAAAATGTTGACAAATAAGAAGGTAACTATGACTGGGATCAAAGCCACTTGAAAGGCTCCAGCTATGTCTGCTTGTAAAAATATCGGCGCAAGCGCAGAAAAATCAGGTACCGCTAACATGCCATTATAGCTAACAAAACCTGACGCGGGTGCAAACGATTTAGCCGTTTGGGCCACAACAAAAAAGTCAGCGGGTAACAGCCAAGTCATCATAAAAGCAATTAATGTCGTTAGCGCAATACCAATAATCACCGCACCAAAAACTTTCCGGTAGCTTAATATGGCAATAAGTAAGAAACTTAAAAACCCCAGCGCTGGGGCTTCAGGGCCAAACTCGCCAAAGCCAAAATGGGTAAGGTCGGCAAGTGCGACAATATTATCCGCGTCTGGCACGACAATTCCTGTAAAACGCAGACCAATAAAACCAAGGAATAAACCAACCCCTGCAGTCATAGCAAGTCGTAAGCTCATGGGTATGCTATCGAGCATCCATTCCCTAAGCCGAGTAACACTCATTAAAACAAATATAACACCGGCAATAAATACTGCCCCCAGAGCAACTTGCCAGCTATAGCCCATCGCCCCGACCACAGAAAAAGTAAAAAAAGCGTTTAAGCCCATCCCTGGGGCAAGACCAACAGGCCAGTTGGCATAGAGCCCCATTAAAAGCGTGGCAAATGCGGCGCCTAAACAAGTCGCCAAAAATAAACCATCAAAAGGCATGCCGGTCTTAGACATTATGGTGGGGTTTAGGAACATAATATAAGACATGGTTACAAAGGTCGTTAGGCCAGCCATCAGTTCTATTTTTATCGTGCTATTATGCTCAGATAATTTAAAAAACCGTGTTAAAAAACCGGCTATATTTCCTGCTTTATCGCCAACCTGACGGGTTTTATCCATAACGCTTGTGCTCCATTGTTTATCAATATGGTTGTTTTTATATTTTATCCACTAAGCAATCCTATACTTAAAGCAGAAAAGCTGTCAATAGTGTCAAGAATCGAGTTTTATAGTATACTTTCGCGCTTATTCTCGACCAAGTGACAATAATCAATGCCTAGCAAGTTTACTTGCCTTAGCATTGCTGCAAAAAGTCAGGCAAATAATTAAATTTTTACATTGAGTCAATATGCTTTCCTTAACACATTTTAATCGACGCACCATTAAAGGTGACATTTTTGGTGCACTAACCTCAACTATTGTTGCCCTACCTTTTGCCTTAGCCTTTGGCGTAACTTCAGGTTTAGGGGCGAGTGCTGGTATTTATTGCGCGATTATAACCGGCTTGTTTGCCTCGATATTTGGTGGCACAAATCAGCAAATATCAGGGCCAAATACTGGCTTAACCATTGCCATGGTGGCGATATTAACGAGCTTTATGGCTCATTCACCAGAGCACGGTGTTGCACTAGCCTTTACGGTAGTCAGTTTAGCTGGGGTATTTCAAATGCTCTTTGGCTTTTTTAAGCTAGGTAAATACTTCACCTTAATATCCTATCCCGTTATATCCGGCTTTACCTCAGGTGTTGGTGTACTCATTATCCTTTCGCAAATTGAACCACTATTTGGCATGGCATTGCCTGAACTGCAGTTTTCTTTTAGTACTTTATCTAGCACCAACACCCTGCTTGGACTTGCTTGTTTATTAGGGCTTTTTTTATGGCCGCAAAAATATAGTAAAGTGATACCTGCCAGTATGATTGTCTTAGTAGGCGCGACACTATTCTCTTTAATTTCTGGTAGTGACCTGCCAGTTGTGGGCGCTATTTCCAGCGAACTACCGGCATTTAACATACCCACTTGGGACTATGACCTAGCAGGAGCAATGATTAAATCCGCGTTATTACTTGCCACATTAAGCACGCTAGATTCATTAATGACCTCACTCAGTGTCGACAGTATCAGTAATGATTTACACAACTCTGATCAAGAACTTGTTGGTCAAGGCATAGGTAATATTGTCGCCGGTCTATTTGGCGCGTTACCTGGCGGCGGCGCCATTATGCGCACCATGACTAATTTAAGCGCAGGCGGTACGACGCCTTTATCAGGCATTCTTCACGCGCTATTTATTCT
>TARA_R110000737_G_scaffold266025_1_pt1 | contig 18617 bp, 12 predicted proteins | sample TARA_R110000737 | Tara Oceans TARA_R110000737 (sample SAMEA4398027) | marine metagenome | biome: Polar Biome; feature: [SRF] surface water layer (ENVO:00010504); material: water (ENVO:00002006), including particulate matter (ENVO:01000060) such as... | depth 5 m
TAGTGACGGTACTAACGATCTTGTGAGTATTCATCTAAGAGGTAGAGGTGGTGTGTCAAATATCATCAACGATATCGGTACAGTTACGAAGGCTACTTTAATTCAATATTTACCATCTGCTGGTGCTCCAATAAGTGATTTTATTTTCACAATAAACGATTTAGAAGTTGATTTTGATTCTTCAAATAGTATAGATGATGTAGCAATAATCAGCTACCTATGGGATTTTGGGGATGGATCTACATCTACAGAAGTAAATCCAACACATATATATGACGCTAACGGTAATTATACCGTAATACTAACTGTTACGGATGGTGATGGTCTCAGTGATACATCATCTATGGAAATTACTTTAGGCGCTCCTGAAAATCAAGCGCCAGTTGCAGATATACAAACTAACCTTATTACTGGTGCTGCACCGTTAACAGAAAATTTTGTTGGGAGTAATTCAACAGATGACGTAGCGATTGTTTCATATGAATGGGATTTTGGTGATGGTAATTCATCAACAGAAGCAGACCCAACATATATTTATACAGTTCCAGGTAATTATACAGCAACATTGACTGTAGCTGATGAGCAAGGTCTAACCGATCAAGCTTCTGTAACCATAGTCGTTACTAATGATGTTCCCGATAATGCACCTAATGCCGGTGTGAATATCGCATTATTGCCAGACGCGGTGATAAGTGGTTCACCTAACAACACACGTGGTAGCTTGCAACAAATATTATATGATCCCGCTAGAAACGATTATTTCGTACGAACAGATTACAATGAGTACGGTGTTGCCGTTGGCCAGAACTTGGGTACACCCGATGCTGATAATGGTTTCCGTTGGCAGGTAGATTGGGCATCTCGTAAAAAAGTGAATTATATTACTTTTGGAGGCGTATTTCCTAATCAACCTCAACCAAATTCACTTTGGCGCATAAGTTACCGTGAAGGTAACGATTGGACGGTCTTGGAAGAAGGTGTAGGCGGTTGGATTAATGCTGGTATTTATGAATGGGGTAGCCCAACTGAATCCGTTATAGAAATGGATGGACTGCGTGTTCAAGTATATAGTGATGGCTTAAATGACGTTGTTAGTATCCATTTAAGAGGAAGAGGTGGTCTATCAAATAATATTGATGATCGAGCAACTTCAACGAAAGCGACATTGATACAGTATTTGCCAGATGCAGGAGCCCCAGAGAGTAATTTTGATTACACAATTAATGAGCTTGAATTGAATTTTGATTCATCTTCTAGTACAGACGATAATGGTATTGTATCTTATGCATGGGAGTTTGGAGATGGTAATACATCTAATGAGCCAAATCCTTTACATATTTATTCTTCATCTGATACGTATAATGTGTCATTGACTGTTACAGACGCTGATGGAAAAATAGACACTTCAGCGGCTACAATTACCGTAGTTGGTAATGGAATTCCTATTGCCATGGCTAGTTCAGATGTCGTTGAAGGCGAAGCTCCATTAACAGTTTCTTTTGACGGAGGGGGTTCTACGGATGATAACGTGGTTGTATCTTATAATTGGGATTTTAAAGATGGTAATTTATCTACAGATATGAACCCTGTTCATATGTTCACTGATGCTGGTATTTATGAGGTGAATTTAACAGTAAGTGATGCTGAGGGGCAAACCCATTCAACAACACTAACGATTACAGTTAATGATCCTAATTTAGCACCAGTTGCAATAGCTAGTGCTGATGTAACCAGTGGAGAAGCACCGTTGGCCGTTTCTTTTATAGGTAGTAATTCTACCGACGACGCTGGCATAGTTTCTTATGATTGGGATTTTGGAGATGGAATTACTTCTACGGAGGCAGATCCGGAATATATCTTCAATAGTGTTGGTGAAAATGTAGTTACTTTAATAGTTACAGATGCGGAAGGATTGATTGGGACTACATCTTTGACTATAACCGTAGATGAAAACAGTGCTAACCAAGCACCAGTTGCAATAGCTAGCGCTGATGTGACCAGTGGAGAAGCACCGCTTACCGTTTCTTTTATAGGTAGCAATTCTACCGATGACGCAGGCATTGTTTCTTATGCATGGGATTTTGGAGATGGTGCTACCTCAGCAGAAGCAAACCCAGAATACATTTTCAATACAGAAGGTGAATATGAGGTTACGTTAACGGTTACAGATGCAGAAGGTTTAACGGCAAGTGCATCGTTTGCTATAATTGTGAATAGTAATAGTGAAAATCAAGCTCCTGTTGCAATAGCAAGCTCAGATGTATCTGGTGGTGAAGCACCGCTTACAGTGACTTTTATAGGTAGTGATTCCACTGATGATTCTGGTATTGTTTCTTTTGCTTGGGATTTTGGAGATGGAGGTACATCTACCGATGCAGACCCAGAATACGTATTCACTGCCGAAGGTGAATATGAGGTTATGCTAATGGTTACAGATGCTGAAGGCTTAGAGGGTAGTACAACTTTAACCATAAATGTGGAAGATAGTAATGAACCACTTAGTGAAGTTGAATTGGATATGGTTTTATCACCAAACCCATCAATCGATTTTGTGGAAATTACATTAAATGGGATTGTAGAGGAAGAAGATATAATAGGTTTTATGCTTCATGATTCTGCAGGAAGATTGATAAGGCAATATACCCCAGATGAAATATCGGTAAGTGGTACCTTTATAATATCATTAGATATTTTAACTAGCGATGTCTATGTTGTTACAGTAATACTTAATAACGATGATCCTGTATCTAAGCGTTTGATCTTAAGAAAGTAATTTTAAGAATTAAATAAGAAGCCGTATCGATACTTTAAGTATCAATACGGCTTTTAAATTCGAGATATTTATGGCGTTGAAACAAGGTTTTGAAAATTTGACGAAATTATTTGAAGCAAATAGTTTATAGCTTAATTAATTATTTTTTAGGTATGGATTTCTGATTTCTTTAAATTAAAAATCTTAATGAAAATTAATTTAACCATGTTTAATGGGAAGTTATTCTATTGTGCGATTTTGTCGAATAATTATACTAAAACATAATAATAAGGGTTTATTTTGTTAATAACTTGGGGGCATAAGATTTATGTGAGATGAAAATTTTTAAAATGTAAAACATATTCTTGAATACCTAGTCTTACATATTTATAGTAGAATTAAGTATAGCCAATTAAAATCAATAAAAATTGAACAAAACAATACAAAAAATTAAAAACAATTCTAAAATAAAGGTTGTATTTACAGACCTATTTGACACTTTGATACATCGAAGCGTTCACCCAAATTATGTGTTTAGAATTTGGGCTAAATATATTATTAGAGAATTAGGTCTAACTATAGATATTGCTACTTTGTTTAAGATAAGAGCAAATGCTACATCACTGTTGGCTTCGGATATGAAATTAAGTAAGGTAGAAGTCCCGTATCAGATTGTGATGAAAGAGGTTTATAATAGACTGATTAATACAGATGTTTTGAATGAATTGGAATGGAGTAAATTTCAAACTATTTCACATGAGGCTGATTATAGAAGCGAAACTTCGGTTCAGTTTATAAACAATTCCTTGGTAGAGGGATTAAGAAAATTGAAAATTGAAAACTATAAAATTTATATTGTATCTGATTATCATTTGTCTAAAGATATAATAATGAGAATTCTAGATTTTCATGGTATTGCTACTATTTTTGATGATGTGTTTATTTCTTGCGACTTCAAAAAAAGTAAGGAAAGTAATGGTAGTATATATCCATTAGTGTTAGAGAAGACAGGCGTATTAGCTGAGTATGCTGCAATGATGGGCGATAATAAAATTAGTGATGTTATTAATTCAACTAAGCACGGCCTACATGGTTATTTTTTAAAGCATTACTCTCATAAATTTAGAAATAAAAAGAATTTATTTGGTAGTGTAAGTAAGGAATTTAGGAGTAGTTGTAAAGAAATTGAAAATAATTGTAAGAATAGTAATTTCCCTTTTAGTGAGTATATTATACATTTTTATTTTTTTACCGAACGATTGTATTCTGAGGCTAAAAGAAAAGGAATAAAGGATTTGTTTTTTTTGGCTAGGGAAGGTCATTATTTAAAACAGATATTTGATACCTATCAAGAGATTAATGGCTTACTTGAGGATGATTATATCAATACTCATTATTTCAAAGCATCTAGACATTCTGCTAAGCAAGTATCGTTAAAACCTATTGAGTGCGAAAAATTCACGCCCATAAAAAAGAACTTTGATCAAATGTCTACATATCAGTTCTTAACCTCATTTAGATTCAAGGAAAAAGATATTATTAACATTACTAGTGATTTAAGTATCAATAAAGATGAAGAAATTTTAAATTTTAGTTCTTCTGAGATATTGGGATCATTGCGTAGGAATGATGATTTTAAAGCAGGCTATGAAGCCCATAGGCTTGAGCAACGTTCGGCTTTTAACACATATTTAAATTCTTTTAATGTAGATTTTGAAGCAGAAGGGATGACCTTAGTCGATGTTGGTTGGGGAGGAACTATGCAAGAATGTATATATGATTATTTGGACAAGAAGGTTCCAGTAACGGGTTATTACATTGGATTAGGCGAAATTTATAACATAAAAAAGAATACCAAACGATTTGGCCTTAATTTTTCTGTATACCCAAAAAAGGAATTTTCAGATTTTATTCTTCAAGCAAACGGTCAATTATATGAGCAATTGCTTGCAGCTCCGCATGGCAGTACAATTGGCTATAGTTTAAATAGCGAATCTCCTACATTAGAGTATCATGAACCAAATGAAAAAAGAGTTTTTGAGGATTTTATATTACCGATTCAAAACTTTATGGATGAGCAATTTATGAACTTATGTATTGTCATGGGTAAACTTACTTATACGGACGAAATGGTACAAGACTATCTTACTGATTTATCGCTTAGGTTAGGATTAAATACCAATAGCGAAAAATTAAAATTTATCCAATCGATCTCTCAGGGTTTTTATCAAAATATAGGTGGAAATAAAGTTGGTATGGTCTATGATCCAAGTCAACTTACTATAACAAAGAAACAATTACTAATACAGTTTTTATGGAGCCCAGAGAAAATCTTTAGGTATCTTGTAAAGATTAGACCAATGTTGTATAGTAAAAATTTATCATTATTGGGCTGGCCAGTAGGTTTAACAGTCTATTATATAAAGTTAAATCGATGGATAAAAAATCTATTTTTTGGTAAACAACTTCTTTAACATATTTTAAATATTAATTTGCGATATAAAAATAAATTCATTAAAATTCTAATTTAGAAGGCTTACACTTGTAAAGATATCATATAAATTATTTAACGGTTTTACCTTGTGTAGTATTAAAATTAAAAATTTTTAAATAAAATAATAGTAAATGTTAGAACAATCCACATCAATTTTAGAGGCAGTTCCGTTGAGTTCTGTGGAGTCACATGAAACTTATAAGAAAGCATTTATTGATTTGGGTGGTGATAATCCCTATTATAGTTTGGAATTACTACATAGTAACGTTCCTGATCAAGAATTGTATTGTTTTTATTTTTACCAAAAGGGAACATTGAGAGCTTTAATGCCTTTTGATTTTCGAAAGATTGTTCTGGACGGTAAGGAAACTGGTTTCTATGATGTAAGTAGCCCATATGGTTATAATGGCCCGTTATTTGGAGAACAGATGACTAAGGATGAAAAGATGTTATTTTGGGATACATTAGATGGTTGGTACTCTAGAAATAAAGTAGTTACCGAATTTTTACGATTTAATTTTTCAGAAAATCATTTAGAGTACACGGGCATTGCTACTCATACTTTAAAAAATGTCAGGGGAGATATTACTGATTTCGATTTATTTTGGTCTAATTTAAAATCTAAGACTAGAAATCAATATCGAAAAGCAGAGAAAACAGGATTAAAATTTGAGATTCATAATAAAGTAATTAATAGAGAAAAAATAGAACATTTTTATCAGTTATATATAGGTACCATGGATAGAAGACAAGCAACAGATGCCTTTTATCATAGTATGGAATATTTTATTTCTTTTTGTGAAAATAATATTGATCGTGTTGCAATAGGATTAGTTTATCTAAACAATATTCCTATTTCAGGAGAACTCTTTTTACTTTCTAATGACACAATGTTCTCCTATCTTGGCGGTACTGATTCTGATTATTTTAAATTTCGCCCTAACGAATATTTAAAGATTACCGCTATTAAATGGGCTAAAGAATTAGGATTACGATATTATCTTATTGGGGGTGGACAAGCCGATGGTGATGATCTTTATTTGTATAAGAAAAAATTTTTTCCATTTGATAGGGATTTAAATTTCTTTACAGGTAGAAAAATTATTGACAAAAAAATATATAAAAAATTATTAAATAATTTTGAATCTAGTTTTGACGCCATGAAAATTGATAAAGGTTTCTTTCCAAAATATAGAGAAGCTTAGTAGGCCTTAGCTTGGCTATCTTATTAACTATTATTACTTATTTAATAATATACAATTAACATAGGATGATATTTACATTCTGTGTTTATTAGAAACCAATGGTTTTATAGCATTAAAAACTATAGTTTACATAGAGGGCAAAAAATATAGGTACCATAATTTTATCGTTTTTTTTGTTTATATATTTTAGTAGTATTGACCTTCTTCAGTATTTTGCTCCTGTTTATAATTTGGGCAATCATTTAATCAATGCTATGTAATATAATCAATGAATTTTATTTGACATAAGATTTACTAAGCGTTAGTACTATTTGTTTTTACAGTTGGTGCTTTCATTTTCTAAGTTCATCAAGAGGAGTCATAATTGGATTGAAACTTTGATCAACTTCAATACCTTCTGAATTAAATACTTTTAAAATAGTTTTAAAGAATATTTTAGCATCTTGACTGAAGCTTAGATTTTTGACGTAAATAACATCTTTTTCAAATTTCTGTTCCCACGTTAAGAAATTTCTGCCTGATACTTGAGCCAAACCGGTAATGCCTGGTTTAACAGCAAACCGTAATCTTTCCTCTTGTGTATAATAAGGTAAATATCTTACTAAAAGCGGTCTGGGTCCAATTAAACTCATTTCGCCAATAAGAACATTATATAATTGTGGCAGCTCATCTATAGAAGTTTTACGTACGAAGATGCCCAAAACGGTCAGCCTATCCGTATCTGGCAAAAGTTCTCCATGCTCATCTTTATGATCATTCATGGTTTTGAATTTTAATATGGAGAAAATTTTTTCATTTTTTCCTGGCCGTTTCTGGGTGAAGAATGGATTGCCTTTAAAGTCAAAGAATAAAATAAGTGCAACGATTACTAAAATTGGAAAGAGAATTGTCAGTACACTAAATGCGAATAAAAAGTCAAAAATTCGTTTCAAATATTTTTTATATAGCATGTTGTTTGATTTAGTTTAAACTTAATTTAGAACTCTATGATTTTTTAAGATTTAAACACTAATTCCTAAAAAATAAAATTGGGATTTCTATTTAGTTTAAGCATACTAATTACTAATAAAAATGAATAATAAAGTAGGTGTTTATTCATTAATTAAAAATGATTAACTAGCTGTGAAATTAATTTTATTTTAATATTACTATAGAAGTAATGACACATTATTTTCAAAACATTTGTTCTTTAATAATTGCATAAGCGTGTTTTGGTAATAAGTTGTTAATCATGTAATTATGTCCATTTTTTCCCATTTTTTTTCTTAGTTTTTTATCGTTATAGAGCTTTAGTAAATTTGTTTTTAAAGCTGCGGTATTACCAGCCTCTGACCAAAACCCACATTTTATCTGTTCTTGAATTTTTCCAAAATCTGTGTTCTTGTCTACAGAGGCAAGAACAGGTTTTTTGTACCCATAGTAAGAAACAACTTTTGAAGGAAAATTAGGGATACTAAAGTCTTCGTTTAATGAGATGAGACCAATATCTGCAATTTGCAGAATTTTATTGTAATCGGGTCTAGGCAAGCTAGATCTAATGATAACGTTTTCCAATTCTAATTTGGTGACTAAAGTACTAATTTTGTCACGTTCTGTACCACGGCCCACTATAAAAAAAACCAAGTCTTTCAATTCTGTGCATTGTGCCGCCAATTCAATTATATTTTCCATGCGCTGTGGTAGGCCAATGCTTCCACCAAAAATCGCGATTATCTTGTTTTCTAGCTTATACCGTGAGCGTATCGCTTCTTCATCGAAATCTGTGTCCATTTTGTGTAACTGCTCCCAATTGGGTAATAAATGAAGTTTTTCTATAGCTATCTCGGGATTATGCTTTTTTACATAACTAATATTTTCTGGAGACATACATCCTATTTTATCGGCTTCTCGATAGAGCTCTATTTCTTTTTTTCGGAAGTATGAATGTATTATTCCGTTTTTCTTCATCAATTTTAGGTCTACTGCATTTTGAGGAAAAATATCTCTAAGTATGAGATAGAGTGGGGCACCGGACTTTTTCTTTAACCATAAAGCTATGTTAACCAAGGTGATAGGGGGTGTTGGCATAATGATTAGGTCAAAATTCAAATCTACCTTAAGTTTTTTTAGTACCCTTTTGTATTGAATTGGAAGCAAAATATTGGAGAGTCCTTTTAGAATCTTGCTTTTACCATAAAGTCCAAAGATGGGAACTCTTATGATTTTCATACCACTTTCTGTTACCATTTCTGCTTTTTTACTTCCATCTAAATCAGGGGCCAGAACTAAAACATCATGTCCTTGGCTTAAAAATTCATGCATTAAATCGGTGTACAAATGGGTGGTTTTTTTGATATCTGGAAAACCTTGTGAAAGAAAAATTATTCGTTTCATTTAAAAATCAATCTATTTGTTAAAGATTATGTTTTAGCTAGTCAAAAATATAATCTTTAACTTTTATTTTAATTAAGCTATATATTAAATGTATCGACTAAGTCCTGTGGCTTAAAAAGCTAAGTGATAGTTGAACACCATAACTATTTGGACCATACGACTCTGTTTACATAATCCACATAAGATATTATAATACGTACCACTTTTTCGCTTACGTTCGGCATAGAATAATCTGCTACAGGCCTAAAATTACGGTTTGGATTTCTTTTTTGTACTTCTAAAGCTTCTAGGGATTGTAATATTCTTTCAGGGTTTAAGCCTACCATCATAACTGAAGCTTCCTCCATGGCCTCTGGTCTCTCGTGTGCCTCTCTAATATTTAAAGCTCTGAAATTTAAAATGCTGGATTCTTCTGAAATTGTACCACTATCAGATAATACGGCGAATGAGTGATATTGTAATGCATTGTAGTCAGAAAAACCAAGAGGTTTTAAAAACCGCACATTTTTGTGAGCTTTAATGTTTTTTGCATCCAACATGTTTCTAGTTCTTGGATGAGTAGATACAATAACTGGAAAATCATATTTTTCTGCAATCTGATTTAAAGAAGTAATCAATCCTTCAAAATTGTTAGGGTTACTAATGTTTTCTTCTCTGTGTGATGATACAACAAAAAATTTACCTTTCTCCAAATTAAGCTTTTCTAAAACTGTTGAAGCTTCGATTTTAGGCCTGAATTTATTTAAGACTTCAAACATAGGACTACCCGTTTTAATGACACTATCAGGAGACAATCCTTCTTTTAAAAGATATTCACGGGCGATATCGCTGTAAGTTAGATTGATGTCTGAAATATGGTCAACAATTTTTCTATTTGTTTCTTCGGGGACACGTTGATCAAAACATCGATTACCCGCTTCCATGTGAAAAATTGGTATTTTTCGTTTTTTGGCAGGAATGGCACATAGACATGAATTGGTGTCTCCAAGAACCAGAAATGCATCAGGAGTTATATTCTCTAATACTGGATCAATTTTAATTATAATATTTCCTATGGTTTCTGTAGCATTTTTTCCGGCTGCATTTAAAAATATATCAGGTTTCCTGATTTCTAAATCATCAAAAAAGATTCCGTTAAGTTCATAATCATAGTTTTGGCCGGTATGAACCAAAGTATGCTCAATGGCTTCATTGGTATCTAAAGCATTAAGCACACAAGCTAATCGAATTATTTCCGGTCGTGTTCCTACAACAGTAAGTACTTTAAGTTTTTTCAAAATATGTTTTTTTAGTTAGTGTTGGGTTAAACATTTTCAAAATAGGTGTCCGCATCTGTTTCATTGTATGGTTCATTAATCCAGAATAACGTAATTAATTCATCATCACCAATATTCTTAATATTGTGGGTGTACCATATAGGCATGTCTACATAGGCAGGTTTATCACCATCTAAATAGTAATCTATAATCTCTTCTGTCCCTATTTTTCTTAACTGTATTAAGGCTTTTCCACTTATAACAGCAAATCGCTCTGCTTTTCTAGTATGATAATGGTTGCCTCGTGTGACACCGGGTACAGTAGTAGAAAAAGAAAATTGACCGCTAGTTTCTGTTCTGGCAATTTCAACAAAACTTCCTCTATTATCTGTATGTTTTATGTAATTTACAGGATAATAATCTGTAGGTACATAGCATCTAAATGTGTTGAAAAGTGCCTTTTCAAAAGAATCTTCCAGACTAGGAAATATTCCTTTACCCATGTAATCTGATCTATAACGTATTAGAAGTGAAAGGATTTTGGAAACTTTAATATGTGTGTCTGGGGTAATAACCAATTCAAAGCTATTTGAACCTATTTTATTTGTTTCTATATTATTCTCGATAACTTTGATAAAATATGAAACTAAATTGTTTATATAAATAAGACCTACCTCACCATCGTTGAGAATTTTCGGTTCTTCATTATGGGCCAACTTATGGCAAAATGTGGCAACTACAGAATTATAATTCGGTTTGCCAAATGGTCCAAAAACGTTGGGAATTGTTAATGAAGTTACTTTTCTAGTACCTTGCCCTGCCCATTTCATGAAGCGAAGTTTGCCCTCTTTTTTAGACTTACCATATAAATTATCCTTTGCTTCTTGCGATGAGGAGGAAAATATAATATGCGGGTTAACCTGTTTTTTTGTGCAGGCAGCAATTAGTTTATCTACAAGGTCTAAATTGGTTTCATAAATAACTTGAGGATCTTCATGCCTGTTCATTGCTGCTAAATGCACGATTACATCACAATTGGCAACAAAGTCAGCCATAGCTGTGTCGTCAGTAAAAAAGGAGCGCTTAAACGGAACTAGGTTTATATTTTCGTTTAAATTTAATGTACTATATAAATGATAGCCAACAAAACCTGCCTGCCCTGTAATTCCTACTCTTAAATTCATTCTATCTGTATTTTTTTACTTGAAAGTTTTACTGAGTCCATTCAGCTTTCCAGAAGTTTGGTTCAAATCTAAAATCATCATTTTTGGATTGTTCTACTGTAAAATCAGAAAATACCAAAAGTTTCGAATTGGGTTTTACTGCTTTTAATCCTGTTGCGTAGCCACCAGTAATAGCCAAAATACCTGGCTTATTAGCAGAGAGAACCGTTTTAGCTATTTTTATATTTTGTAATGGTTGTTCAAAATTAGTTACTTTAACCAAGTTTATGATAAAACTGCCCTGAGTACAATAAAACCACTTTTTCTCTTTCTCGTGCCCTTGCCAAGCCCTGATTAATGTTTCATTGCTGGGTGCTATTTCATACATTCTTTTAATTCCTGACATATCAAAACCATTAAAAAACGAAAGTGTTCCTCTATTGTCAGTATAGATAGCTCCTTTGATGAACGTTTTTTTAACCATTTAAACTAGATTCTTGATAAACTCCAAGTTTAATAGCGTCTTTTTAAGAGCTTCATTTGTCAACTGCTCTGTATTATGAGAATGATAATCTTCTATTTCACTTGTGTTGGTTTCGCCTTCAGAGAAATAACGGCTGTAGTTTAAGTCACGGTTATCAGCGGGTATCCTATAAAACTCGCCCATATCTTCTGCCTTTTGCATTTCTTCACGGGTGCAAAGGGTTTCGTATAACTTTTCACCATGTCTTGTTCCTATTATCTTTATTTCATTATCAGCATTAAGGATATCCTTTACCGCGGCTGCTAAATCACCTATAGTACTTGCAGGGGCTTTATTTACGAAAAGATCACCTTGGTTGCCATGTTCAAAGGCAAATAATACTAAATCTACAGCATCTTCTAATGACATTAAAAATCGTGTCATTTTTGGATCTGTAATGGTCAGCGGTAGTTTTTGTTTAATTTGATTGACGAACAAGGGTATTACAGATCCTCTGGAGGCCATTACATTGCCATAACGAGTAAGACATACAATCGTTTTGTCTTCATGTATATTTCTAGAAGCCGCGACTGCCACTTTTTCCATTAAGGCCTTGCTTATACCCATAGCATTAATGGGATAGGCCGCTTTATCAGTACTTAGGCAGATAATTCTTTTTACACCATTGGCAACAGCGGCATCTATAGTATTCTGTGTTCCAAAGACGTTGGTCTTAGCAGCTTCTAAAGGAAAAAATTCACAAGACGGTACTTGTTTTAAGGCCGCGGCATGGAAGACATAGTCTACCCCGTGCATAGCTTTTGTAATACTATTATAGTCACGTACATCACCAATATAAAATTTTATTTTTTCATTCTTGAGCTCGTTACGCATGTCGTCCTGTTTTTTTTCATCACGCGAAAAAATACGAATTTCTTTTATATCGGTTTCCAGAAAGCGGTTGAGTACGGCGTTTCCAAAAGAGCCTGTACCTCCGGTGATTAGTAGTGTTTTATTTTTAAACATTAATAAATTATTTATTTGTTCTTATTAATTCCGCAAAAGTCCAATATTACCTTATTAGGATTAAGTGGTAGTTTTTTAAATTCCTTATGGGCAACCAAAAAAACAACGATATCAGCTTGGTTATAAGCAGATTCATAGTTAGTAATTTTAAAAACATTGTGTTCATTAATGTTTGGTTCTACAATGTAATATTCTTCGTTATTAGCATTTTGTAACACCCTTTGTGCTATGTACTTTGCTGGCGACTCTCTTAAATCGTCAATATCCGGCTTAAAAGCTAATCCCATTAATGCAATTTTCGGTTTTCTACCATGTTGTAGTTCAAATTGCAATTTTACATTTTGCACTTTTTCGGCACACCAGAATGATTTGTAATTATTAACTTCCCTAGCTGTGCCAATAATTTTAGACTCCATGGGGTAGTCGGCAACTATAAAGTAAGGATCTACTGCTATACAATGTCCCCCAACACCACAACCAGGTTGTAATATGTTCACTCGAGGATGTTTGTTTGCTAAATTGATGAGCTCCCACACATTAATATTTGCCTTATCGCATATTAGCGATAATTCGTTCGCAAAAGCAATTTGTACATCTCTAGAGGAGTTTTCAACCAATTTACACATCTCTGCTGTTCTTGCATTAGTTTTATGTAATTCCCCTTTTACATATTTGCCATAGAAAGCAACCGCTTTCTCAGTCGATGCTTCATCCATTCCTCCAATAACCCTATCATTATTCACTAATTCGAACATGACATTTCCAGGAAGCACCCTTTCTGGGCAATAAGCAATATGTAATTTTCCCTTCAACTCAGGCCGTTCTTGATGAATAAAGTCCATCATTTTTTTGGTAGTACCAACTGGGGAAGTGGACTCAATAATATAAAGGTCGCCTTTTTTTAATAATGGAATTATTGACTTTGTGGCAGATTTTACGAAGGAAATATCCGGTTCATTTTTTTCTTTGAACGGGGTTGGAACTACAATAAGATATGTATCTGCCATAGCAGGAGTTAATGATGCTTTCAAAAATCCCTTGCTTACCGCATTTGCTACCGACTCTCCTAGAGAAGGCTCAACAATATGTATTTCGCCTCGGTTGACTGTGTCAACCACTTTTTGGTTTATATCCACCCCAAGGACTTTGGTTTGGCCTTCTGCGATTAATGCAGCAGTGGGAAGCCCAATATAGCCTAACCCAATCATTACTACTTCTGGATTGTTCATTAAGTTAATTTTTCTATAAATTCTACAATTCTTTTACTAGCTTTTCCATCTCCATAAGGATTATGAAGTTTGCTCATTTTTTTATATCGTTCTGGATTGTTCATTAGAGCTAAAGTCTCATTAATAATTTTTTCTTTGTCCGTCCCAACTAGTATTACGGTTCCAGCATCTACTGCTTCAGGTCTCTCTGTTGTGTCCCGCATTACTAAAACCGGTTTACCCAAACTTGGGGCCTCTTCTTGTACTCCTCCACTATCAGTTATTACGAGTTCGCATTTGTTCATTAACCAAACAAAAGCTGGATAGGCCAATGGCGCTATTAACTTTACATTTTCTTGATTTCCAAGAATTTCATAAACTGGTTTTTGCACCTTAGGATTCAAATGCACAGGATAAACTATCTGCACGTTTTCAATAGACGTACCAATTTCTTTTAGAGCGTTACAAATATTAATGAAGCCATCACCATGATTCTCCCTTCTATGCCCTGTAACTAAAATAATTCTTTTCGTAAAATCCAATTCTTTCTTTAGATTTTTTATTTCTGAATCCTCAATATTGTCAACTTTGTAAACGCTGTCGAATAGCGCATCAATAACAGTATTACCAGTAATCAAAATATTTTCTTTTGATATACCTTCTTTGCATAAGTTATCATAGGAGGTTTGCGTTGGAGCAAAATGATAATCCGCAATATGACCGGTGATGCTTCTATTAATTTCCTCCGGGAAAGGTGATTTCTTATTAAAAGTTCGTAAACCGGCTTCAACATGACAAATCTTTGCCCCAGAATAGAACCCTGCAATACTGGAGCCCATGGTTGTAGTGGTATCTCCATGAACATAAACAAAATCCGGTTTAAATTCTTCAAGAATAGGTTGTAGACCTGTAATTATGGCAGCAGTTAGGCCATACAGGTTCTGACCTGGTTTCATTAAGTTCAAATCATAATCCGGTATAATTTCAAAGAAATCCAATACCTGATCAAGCATTTCGCGGTGTTGCGCGGTAACACATATTTTAGTATCGAAAGTATCGTTCTTTAAAAATTCTTTTACTAAAGGGGCCATTTTAATGGCTTCAGGTCTTGTGCCGAATATGATTAGGTTTTTCTTTTTCATTCAAGTAAGAAATATATTTAAAGTTTATAGTTATCTTATATAACGAGTTTATAGATAAAAATTGCAATTAGGAATATAAAGGTAATTTATAATATAAATGTTGTTGCAAATAATTAGGTGCAATACCCAAAATCAAGATTAAAAGGATTTTAATCCTTCGTCTATAATTAATTTTATCAATATAAGAGATTGAAGTCCTTTTCTTATCCTAAATACAATTATTCATTTCATTTAATACAGGGATTATGCTTACTTTTTTTTCCTTTCTTAAATCATTTATACTTTGATCAATAAAATGTTGTTTGTTATTCAATAATAATATTCATGATTCTAATAAAGTACTAAACCAATTGAACAATAATGAAATTACTCTTTTGAATGTTAACAATTTCAGATAGACTATCCATATTAAAAACTAATTTCTTTCTATTTATTTTTTCCAGTTTATAACCTTATTAATAGTGCTTGAAATTTTGGATTTAACCTCCAAATATTCATTTAATTTAAGCCTTTCGTTGATTAAGAAGAATATAAAAACACCAATTAATATTTGAGAAATAATCATACCTAATAATGATAATTTTAATAGTGAGACCAAATACATTGACAAAAATGTTGTAAATGAAATAATGAGGAAAGGAGTTATATCTTTCATCTGATCTATAATTGAATAGTTTATTAATTTTTTTGTGTACCAACTATTAATAAAAAATTCAATTAAAGAAAATAGAACGAGGCCATACAGCATGATTTCAATGCTAAAGAACGCGGTTGATATTATTAATGGTATCAATATTATTTTTTTGATTACTTCAAGTTTTAACATTAAGTTTGAATTGCCTAGAGCTGTTAATAAATTAATATTCAAAATTTGTATAGGATAAAGCATACCAGGAATACACAATATTCGTAAATATAGTATAGAGTTAGACCATTTTTCACCTACAGTTAATAAAACTAGGGGTTTAGCAATTGCAGCAATGCCTAGCATAATTGCAAAATTGATGAACACGCTAAAACGAAGAAATTTTCTAAATACACTTTTTAAACGAACTTTATCATTTTGCAAACTGGCAAGAATAGGATAACTGATTCTGGAAACCGCAACCGTAATATTTGCAGAGAAAGGAGCTTGAAATTGGTCAGCTCTAGTATAATAACCCAAGGATGTTGGCGAAAAAAATTTGCCGATTAAAATATAATATAGATTCCCATAGATGGCGGTTATTAATTTAGATACCAACATTTTATAACCAAAATCGAAGAGGTTTTTAAAACTCTCAACTGAAAAGATTAGTGCTGGGCGCCATTTATTCAAAGTCCAAAGTAGAATACAACCAATTAATGGACGTAAAATCGATAGCACTACCAAACTCCAAATACCATAATTATTGTATGCTAAATACAATGCGACAATTACACTTATAATAGATGCAATTACTTTAATAATTGAAATAATTCTGAAATTCAGTTTTATGGTCAACATGGCATATTGAACAATTGAAAATGAATTGATGATTATTATTAATCCGGAATATTTAAGAATTAATTCTAGACTATCTTCTTTAAAGAAATCAGCAATTTTTCCTGATAAGAAGAAAATCAATACATACAATAGTAGACTAACGACAAGATTCGAGTAAAAAACGGTATTAAAATCTTTGTTACTTACGTTTAACTTTTGAATTAATGCTTCATTGAATCCTCCTTCTACCAATGAACCGGAAATTGCAATAAAAACAGAAACAATTCCAATTATTCCAAAATCTTCAGGAGTTAATAAACGGGCTAATATGATACCTACAATAAAGATGACACCTTGGCTAAAAAAACCTTCAAATGCGGTCCAACTAAAACCCGCAATTGCTTTTTCCTTTATTGACATATTTTATTTTAAATTGTTTGATTCTGTCTTGTTTTCAATTCTGTCAGCATTATTTTGGATGCTAATTATGAGAAAGAAATATAACATGGCAAAACTTGCCTTATAAAAAACGTAGGCATTGTTGTAAATTAAAAAGGTGATAAAAAAAAGAAAATTAAGCCTATTTAATGAGCTTTTACTATTTATTTTTAGATTTTTATAGCTCTTAAATGTTGGCATACCAAATAGCATAAATAATACTATACCACCAATTATTCCGTGTTCTGCCAAAATTTCGGTGTATGAATTGTGAGAAAAAAGGCCAGTTTTGGTATATCGTGGGAATTGGCCTAAACCTACTCCTGTAAAAGGGTGATTAGTAAAAACAACCAAAGCCTGCATAGCCAATTCTCCTCTTGAGTCGTCTGAACTTTTTGCCATTCTATTTTTAATCTGTGAATTTTGATAGATATTTACAAACTGTAAGATTATGAATAAGGTCACAGAAATTAATATCACATTTTTTGCTAGACGATAAAATAGGTTGCCTTTGGTATTTTTAATAATTAAAAACCAAAATATTCCATTTATTAAAATAGTTATTAGTAACCCAGCCCTAGATTGGGTTACAAATGCCAAGATTATAAATAATATAGGAAGTATTATTGTTGAAATAGTAGTTAAAAAATTCCGATATTTTACATGCAAATAAAATAAAGAAAAGTTGGCGAAAAAACTTATATAAGAATAATAGTTCGCATTAAAAGTAAACTTATCCCTACCTATCTTACCTGTTTCAAAACCCAATAGTATGAAATTACCTTGGAAATATTCTATAAGAATTAAACCTACGATTGAGACAACAAAACCTAAATGAAAAAAATCTTCATAATTTTTATTTTTATTTAATCCTAAGGGTATATAAGAAGCTATTAGTGTTCCTAACAAAAAAGGAAATGCATAGAGGAACATTTGGAAATTAAACGGAGGACTATAGAATACTGAAGATAAAGCTATACAAACCAGTATTATATAAGCTATGAATTCTTTATTACCTTTAATAGGAGGAGTTTTTATATCATTTATAAAGGCTATAAAAAATAAACTTGGAATTAATATGAAAAGGACTTTATCTTGAAAATCATAATACATCCCAAGTGTAATCATAGATAACATGACCAATATCACATAAGCTCCTATAATAAATGAGGGTCTTCTTCGAGTTGTTTTAGACATAATTGACGTAATCCAAATATTCAAGCAAATATCTCCAAAATTAAATGTAATTGATAATAAATCTGATTAATTATAAGCTAATCCAGATGAAATGGGCTTAGAAAGAAAATACAGTATTATAAACGTTTTAACTTTAAAAATACCAAAATTATTGCGTAACTAACAATAATTTACTTTAACAATCATACTTTAAAAATCAAAAATAATAAAGTACTTATGGGTGATTCCTATTTTTAATTAGGTAAAGAAAAAGCTTTTTTTATTTAAGTCTAATTTTTGCACTAAACTTAGTATAATATCTTTGTAAGATCGTTCAATAATAACCACAATTCTTGATGTTAAATAATAATTAACAAGTTTTATTAATAAAATTATATTTTTGCGGGTAAGCAAATAAAATTCACTTTTTTGGTTATATAATTTACTATAAGTTTT
>TARA_R110000737_G_scaffold113985_1_pt1 | contig 18549 bp, 30 predicted proteins | sample TARA_R110000737 | Tara Oceans TARA_R110000737 (sample SAMEA4398027) | marine metagenome | biome: Polar Biome; feature: [SRF] surface water layer (ENVO:00010504); material: water (ENVO:00002006), including particulate matter (ENVO:01000060) such as... | depth 5 m
TACTAGTTTAAGTTTTGGTGCTGCTATTTTCTTTAGTCGTTCTACATCTCTTTCAATATCTTCATCAGAATTGCCTGATGAGAAAGCATTCTCTACAGTCATCTCGGTGATGGATTTGTCAGTCCACATCGCTTGATGTTTACCGAGAAGTTCTAAGGAGCGGATAGCCGCGTTATAATCTCCTTCTTGTTCCGTTTTTTCGGAGATACGTACTAGGCGGCGCAATATATCATCCGCTTCTATTTTAGTACGCTTTGTTTGATCTGCTTTGAGTTCTGAAATTCTTTCAGACACAATAGGATTCTGTATGATTCGCCAAGCATTTTTCTTTGCATGTTGTTCCCCATATCCAGCACGTATGGCAGCACGAACTGCGTTGAGATCTTTTATAAACTCTAAGCAGAACTGCTCTTGTTGTGCGGTTAATTTATCGCCTTTTGCCATAAATTAAATTATACAGTAAAAGGAGTTGTAATACAAGGATAGCTAGGTTATAATAAACCTGTATATTGCATTGCAGTATACATCTCCTGTAATGAGAGGGGTTCAAAGCGCATACCACACATCACACATACAAAAAGCGCCACCCCTCTCGACTTAAAAAAAAAGGCCAAAAGTTGATAAAATTTTTTGAGGTGTATATGTGTGTGTGTAGTGTGTGCGATTTTTTCCCCTCCCCCTCGCCCATACCGACTACCCCACCCCCCGTAGGGGGTGCGACATTCTGTCACATGTGACAACTTGACGCATGCTGGACCAACCTGGCAATTATGTCAGAATTATGACAAACCTATGTATTGACCTTTTTTAACCCTGTGGATAAGTCTAAATATTACCTTATTTGTGCCTTATTTGTGACACAATTATATACGATAATACTTTCATAGCAAGATAAAAAGCCCTTGCTAGACCTATCTATTCCTTCTGAATACTTGGGTTTCAATCTGGTTTTTAGAGGGTATATATGCCATATACTAACTCAAGTAGGCTCTGGTCTGACAAGCTCGTGCCTATCGGTAAAACGCCTTTTTTCAGCTCAGCATCTGAAGAATGGCTAACAGACGATACTAGAAAAAAGCTAGTCATGAAGTACGCAACTAACCCAACATCACGCCAACAGCTAATCGCTAGGTCTTGCCAAGTTAAATCTGACAATGCTGTATCAGAATTAGCCAACAAAAAGAGACTAACCAAACGAGAACAAGCTATACTAAAGATGATGACAAGCAGATAAGCTTGTCATATTTAAGACACATTTATATCCCATATATGTGAAATCAATAACCGAGAAGGGTTGACTTATGAATGACAGAATTGATATTAAAGATAAAAAGACATTAATTAGACTGTTAAGAAGTTGTTACTTTGTCTATGCTTACATTGTTTTAGGTGGCGGCAACGCAAGTGGTTTTTCTATCAAACTACAAAAAACTGATCTCATGTTGCAATTAAAAGATTGTGAGATTGACCTCACAAAATTTAGATATGACGCACAAGAAAATAACATATATATAGACAGTTATTTATAAACAATAAAGGAGAATAGTGTTACAAACAATCTATTCAGAATATGGAAGGGAATTTACATGAATTTTATAAATAAACAATTAAACAAAATTAAAGCGTTTAAAAAAGGTAAAAGAGTAACAATATCTATACCTTTTAAAGACTTGCCTAAACAAACTAGAGATGAAAACGAATTTAATGGCATATATATGATTATGAATTCTAAATCAAAACATAAACATACACCAAAACCATTTGTAAAAGTACAAGTGACTAACATTAATCAATTATATTAATTTATGATATTTTACATATTACTTTTTATCTACGCTTGTCTGATGACATTTTATTTGTTATCAGATTACAAACCAACTAACAAAGGACGTGAATTATGACAAGAATATTTAACCCATTACTTGACGAAGATATGATTAACAAGCTATCAATGTTTGAAGTAGCTGGATATTTAGATGATGATTTTATTGAGGAAGATGCACTAACGCCTAGTGAAATCATAGAAATAAATAGAGGCTTAGCACAATGGTTTTGAAAACAAATATAAGAATTAAGGCTGTTAAAAGATTAAGTAACAGCCTTAACGGAAACCCTAAATATGAATTTCATACTAATGAAGGTGTTATCACAACGCCTTCAGATGCTGGTTGGGTGTATGGTTTTAGTACACATACATTCATAGATAAAATAGTTAATCTATCTTATCATATAACTAAATCTAATAAAGCAATACTAGATTCAATTAAGGAGATTTAAATTGACACCTATAGAAAAGAAAGTAAGACAATCTTTTACAGATTGGGTGCTTTCAATGGAAGAAGAAACGCCAACTACAGAAGATCAAAAACTTGAGAAAGATATTGAAAATTATGTAGAAGAAAAATAATTCTTGACAATGTAGCGTAATAATATATACGCTATATTCTCAAGTATTAATGTGGTTTTAATACTTGGCTTTAATTCTCTAGGGTAGTTACAGTTCAAACACAATAACAATCAAACGGAAAAGCAACTTCCAAAATTGTGAACGTACTTTGATTGTGGGTTATGATGTTGTGTTTTAAACTGTGCTATCACCTAGATTATAAAATGGGAGACTTATGTCTTTACTAAAAAAATTAAAAACTATATACTCAGATGTTGAGATAAAAGCTATATTAAATTATGGTGATGGCTCAGAATCTTCGTGTATTCTTGCTTTTGATGATGCCAATAAAGTTATTGAGCTTTTAGAGATATTACGATTGCATCATTCTTATGAAATTGCAGATATGATATCTGGTAGTTACAATATTTGTTCATGTGATAATTGTGCAACAAATGTATTTGATGATGAGACACATAGCGCAAACAGTGGAGATCAAAGAATTTGTACCACTTGCAGACAAGATGAGTACAGATGGTCTGATCAAAGAGATACTTATATACATGAAGATGATTTTGAGGAAGATGAGGATGATGACTATGATTGTGATCCATACAATGGCGTATACAATTATGAAACAAATGTATTAGATCATCTAAGTTTTCAACGTACAGCCAATGAACGTCAACAAGAAATCAAAGGTAAAAAACTTATGTATGGTGGTGTTGAACTCGAAGTTGAGAGACGTAGAAATTGTAGAGATGACATATCAGAGCATATCAATGATCAAGTGTTGGACGGTTTTGCTATCTGTAAATCAGATGGCTCACTTGATAACGGTTTTGAGATTGTAACTGCACCAAGTACCTATGCTATGCACAAAAAGAATTGGTCAAAATTCTTTGAAGATAAACTATGCATGGAAGGTCTTAAAGGTTGGTCAACTGATACAGCAGGACTTCATATTCACTTCTCAAGAAATGCTTTAACACCTTCTGAGATTGGCAAGATACTTATATTCATTAATGACCAAACCAACAATGATTTCATTAATGAAATTGCTGGTAGATCATCTGATCAATGGGCAAAAAAATCTCCTAAGAAAATCACTGATGCACTTAGGAGTTCAGATAAGTATGAGGCTATCAATACCTCGCACAGCAATACCATAGAACTAAGAATATTTAGAAGTAATGTATCTAAGCATGGTTTCTTTAGAGTTCTAGAGTTTGGGTTTGCACTAACAGACTTTGTTAAATGTACATCATTGGCACTAACAAGTTTGCATTACAAATCATTCCATAGATTTATGGCTAGACCAGAAAACAAATCAACGTACCCTAACTTGTGTGCTTGGTTAATTCGTAAAGGTCATATCAATGGTAAACCCTCACGCTCAATTAGTGAGCAAGAGGAATTAACTAGCACAGCTACTAACTAGGAAGGGTATCATATGTGTTTAATTATTAAAACTGACAATCCAAGTCAACTAAACAAAGGCTTATTAGAAACGGCTTACGAAAATAATCCAGACGGTTTTGGTCTGATGTTTTGCAATCAAGGTAAGTTGCATACACACAAAATCGTTCCAAAAAATTTCAAGGATATTGAAAAGCTATGGGATAAGTACAAAAATATAGATTCTGATATGGGTATACATTTCAGATTCAATACAAACGGAGATACTAACAGAGCCATGAGCCACCCATTCATTGTTCTATCCAAAGCCAAAGGTGATGACAGAGATATGTGGGTGATGCACAACGGACCACAACTACCAACACCTATGATTGATGACAACAAATCAGACACACATCAGTTTGTCAAATGGGTATTGCGACCACAACTCTCAGCCAATCCCAAGCTACTATACAATGCTGAGTGGCAAGAAATGATTGAGGAACTTATTGGTACTGACAAGTTATTATTTCTTGACGGCAAAACCAAAGAGTTTGTTATCTACAATGAATCTGAGGGTAAAAACATGGACAATGTAGGTTGGCTATCCAATACCTATTCCATCCAACCATCAACGTATGGTGTCAGAGATAAGTATTATGACTTTGAAACCAACACCATGAAAGATATGGCTAAAGACAAATGGAATTATGATGATGATGATGCTGGATGGTATGGAACATACGACAAAACATATAGTGGATATGGTGGATACAAAACGTATGCTAAAGGGGGGCATACTACATTGGACACCCCCAAACAACTCGAAGATCACACACGTTTTACAAAAGATCAAATTGATAAGCAAATTATTAAGGAAGATAATGTAATGTACAACGGCAAACATATACAATGGGATGATATCTCAACAAGAGATAAAGAAGAACTTGTAGAACTTTGTGAGGAAAACCCTGTGGGTGTAGCAAGTTACATCCACGCCAACATAACAGGAGGAATTTAATATGAGCTTTATGCCTAACTTAACTTATACTATGGATAAAACATATACATTCGGTATACCCGTTGACAAAACTAACCAACTTTTGTTCAGAACTACTAGAATGCTGGACGGCAAATGGGTTTGGGCAAACACACAGAAGGTATATAAAAATAGTGCATCATTGCGATCTAGTTTATATTTGAAAGATGTACAATTCGGTGTAATGTTACAAGATAAAAGTACACTTTACAATTCCTCATGGGATGTGTGTGAACAGTATCACGGTAACTATCCTGCCAGACCTAGAGAAAAAGTAACTCATTTTATTTTCAAAGGTACTGCTATTTCTAGAGATATGTTCACATCTTCATATAAAAAAGATCCATGTAACTTCAGTAAATTTCAATTAAATCATTTACGTTACAGCAAAAGTATTCAAAAATCTTTTCCCAATCTAATGAAACTTATGAAACAAAAGGATACATGGCTTAAATTAGTAAACCATAAAGATAAAGATGCATGGACATCAACATGGGCAGACACCACTAAGTATGCTGTTAAAAACTTAGTAAACTATGATTCAAGTTGGCTTATACCTAAAAATGCTAAGGCTATGGAATTGAATGTTACCATTAGACCAACAAACAAACGTGATACAAATGGGCAATCTACCATACGTACTGTATTTAATCATGTGCTACATGGCAATTCGGTTTATAGATTATCACGTAGCCATTTACGATCCCATGATACATCAGGGGCTGCCGCATAAGTCGGATAGAATACCGATAGAATACGATAGGTACTGTTATTGGTTAAGGGGGCAAGTGATGTCTTGTATGTTACTTGTATCTATATATACTATATATATAATAATATAATATATTATAAATCGTATGTATATAAGGATATATGGGGGTTTTGTGCCACCCATCCCACCAAACCGTACCTATCGACATCTATCCGACATCAATCGGAATAATGCTTGACAAATATTCTATCCATGATAATATTACTTTAAGCACCGATGCACATGGAAAGCTATGAGCATCATCAAATTTTTAAAAGGAGACATATGACATGAGACTTGATAAATTACTACCACCTAAAGCCATGCAAATTCGTTACACACACGCCATCTGGGAATATGAAAATGATAATGAGGACGATGACAGATATTGTGTCAACGAAGATGAATGTACCAATGTGTATGATTTGATTCTAGAAACAAGCCGTAAGGCTGTAAAGGGGGGCGGAGTTTACTATAGACGTAGGCATAAAAGTTATGCCCAGAATGATGTTAAGCTGTATCAAGATTGGGTTAACGATATGAATCAAAAGAAATTGTATGACTCACTCATCAATGTTAAAGTTCATAGAATTGGGAGGCGTGTTGTTATAGAATACAAACCAGAACACGCACGGAAAATGTTGGAGAGATATAATCTCAAGAATAAAACAACTGTCAGCCGTCAACACATTTATTCAATGGAAACGGCACAAGAACAAGCTAGACGACATATAGAGGAAATGCTTCTTTGTACAGATGAGGAGGGTGAAAATTGTGAATGAGATAGTACACAAACTATTAAAAAAAGATTTGAATCTTGTCCAAGTGGAATGGCTCGATGCAATGTCGGATGATAACACCTGGCAAGAACTAGATGAACTAAGAAAACAAAAGCTAAGACCCGTTACTTGTGTCGGTTGGTTGCTTACACAGAATAGCGATATCACCATTCTTATATCATCATTAGATGAAGATAGTCAATGTGGTGGTGGGGGTACAGTTATACCCACCAACTGCATACAAAAAATAACTAGAATAGGAGAACAAAATGACGACACAAACAACTAGCCTTTTCGTGTATGGTACATTGAAAAGAGGACATAGATTAAATAGTGTATTAGGTGGGGGATCTACCTTAATACATCCTGCCGTAACTGTACTAAATGATTTTGATTTACATGGGTACGGCTTGGCTTTTCCAATCATGTCCTTCACGGAAGACTCGCAAGGCTATAAAATAATAGGAGAATTATATACAGTAACGCCTTCTGTAATGGATAGAGTAAACGCCATAGAAACAAATGCAGGATACGTGCCATTCATTATAGACGTAAAACCTTTTGACAATTCTGGATCTGTGGAACAAGCTATTGTTTTTATATATCCATCTACCGATAAGTACATGAAACTCGCAGAAATAAAATCAAGCACGATCGGAGGAGTGACAGGACAAGTGAAGGGTTGGGCATGATAAATGGCATCACAAGTATACTCGTGATAGTAACCTTGACTTGCATACCAACCTACACTATTGTAGGTGTGTTAACACAGAAGAATATGCAGAATCCTTTTGCAATTCTTTTAGCAATATTTTTTATATACATAGGAGTATTAACATGGAAAAATCTAAAAAAGTAAAAACTAAACCTTACGAAGGATATCATGCGATGACACATAAAAGGTTCCCAAACCTTGCGATGTCAGAGAAGGGCATATCAAGAGAACTACAAAAAACATATGATCAAGCTGAAGACTTGCTTGAAATATTAGAAGATGGAGACTTTGTAATGGACGGCTATCGTGTTCACCTTGACAAAGATAACTATAAACACAATGATGATTTGGATGAGGATCTAAATGATTATGAAACCCAACAGGAGGACTATGCCTTTCAATCCGAAGACTCACAACCTATTGCAGTCGATAGATTTGTCGGTCGCTTTAGAAAAAGCAGTAGATCATCTCAATAACTCTGATAAAGATGAGCCTTACATTGAGATAAAAACGGAAAAACCGTTTAACTTAAAAATGAAATTTCATCAGTATATCAAAGCATTTAAGGTACAGATGAAAGATGAGATAGAAGTAGACGAAAACAAATACGACCACCTCACCTTTAAAGAGGAGGTAAGCGGCGTACTTATAACTTCTTCTTTGGAGAAGGAGTCTTTGCTACTAATGACAGAGGAAGGAGATATCTTATGAGCAAAAAGAATAATGAATTGCGGGGTGATGCTAAACTTTTTATAGAATGTTGTGCTGATTTAAAACAACCCGTAGCAGAGTTGTCTAAAAAGTATCCTATAAACATGATACACTCGGCACTCATGGAAGTAGGACTTCGTATGTCTGTGTTGAGCATAGGCAACGAAAATACTATGGCTATCTTTGAAACTATTATGAGTAACTTGGGTGGCTTTGGTGCATTAATACAAGAAGATACTCGTGCCATGAGGGAACGAGGTGAAGATGAAATAGATGCAATAGAAAATTGGGAGTACAATGTCAACATCAGCAAAACTATCCACTAGCACAGACGATAGAATTGAATATGTCCCTGCTCAACTTAAATATTGGGCAGATGAAATGTACGGAGCAGAGTTTGATGGTAAGTGGAGATACTACCATGAGGCTAAGAATTTGTATGAAAGATATAAAAAATTACATGAACAAGGAATAGAATATGAACCAACATTTTAATGTTAATAAAATTACACCCAAAGGTGACATTTCATGGTATATTAAATGGACTTCATCTGTTATTCTTTTAATTGCTATGGTATTTACCACCACAAACTTTACGCCATACAATTTATTTTTACATCTAATAGGAGTTTGTGGTTGGTTAACCGTCGGAATGTTGTGGCACGACAGAGCATTGATAACAGTAAATGCTGTAGCTTCATTTATTTTCTTGACGGGAATTGTTAATTATTATATAATGTAAAAAGGAGATAAATATGAAATATGATGTAGTGACGTCCCATATGTTTACACAACATTGGGTTGTAGAAGCACCGAGCAAAGATAGTGCGGCTAAAAAAGTAATGTCTGGAGATATCAAGTGGGATAAGACTTCCAGAAAATATGTATCAAACAAACTCACAATGGGGTTGGTTACGATACCAGATGCAACCATACGAGGGGTCAGCCCATTGGAACAATCGCAAGGTTTTGAAAATGTTTTGGACTTTGATTCTGGCAAAGAAGGTACTGACCCAGAATGAAAAATGTATTAGCAACCTTTACTATACAAGACAACGGTTATGAATACTTTGACTATGCTCTCTTTCCAAGAGGAACATCAAACAACGATATGTTAAAAGAAATGTTTGAACCAACAGATGACAATGAAGACAGAACATTTAAAGTATATAAGTTACAAGAGGTAACAAGAGAAACCGAAGATGTGTTGAGAAATTTACACATAGCTTTTTAAGGAGGCACATGAAAGAACCAAAAGAAATACACTTAATAAACAAACAAATAATCATAGACATCATGGATAAAGTAGAAGACAATTATGATTTTACATCTGAAGATAGCAGACTCATGGCTTTTACATATTTATGGAATGAATTAAAGGAGGCTATCTATGCCAAAAAAAGATAATGAGTTGGTCATACCAACGGAACTATTGGAAAAAGATCCTAATGAATTGGCGAGCAATGAAAAAGAATTACAAACTATTGTTTCTTATCTTCAAAAGACTCGTGAGAATATTAGGTCAGCAGAAAAAGCGGGTAAGCGGATTACTAGTAAGACGGCAAAGGTAAAGACGCCCGAACCCGTAACACAAGGCAGTATACTTGATGTACTGATTAAGGATATATAATGGATTTATTAGATTCAGTTAAGTTGCCCAAGTATGAATATAAAGATGGTAAACCTAAACAAAATGTATGGGATACATCAAGTCTTTCATCATTCTTAGCATGCCCACGATTATATAATCTTACAAACCTAAATGGTTACAAGATGAAATCATATGGTACTGTAACTGGATTTGGTTCAGCAGTTCATGATGGCTTTGAGATATTGGACACAGGTAAATTTAACAAACAAAGTAAAGATGAATCAGTAACAAAAGCTATTCAATATGTTTTGAAAAACTATGGAGAAGATTTACAAGGCGCAGAAGATAAAGCAAGGGGACTCGAGGCGGCTCTTAGGGCAATTGTTTGGAGAGCGGAAGAATATTGGGATGATACCATTTCAATAGCTGCCATGCCAGATGGTGCCCCCTGCCTTGAGACAAGATTTGAAGTTCCTTTCGGCAATCATAGATTCTCTGGTCGTATAGATAAGATAGTTTTATTTGCAGGTGAATTGTATTTGTGTGATACTAAGACAACCAAAGCGGCTTTGGGTGAGCAGTACTTTAAAATGTATAGACCAAACAATCAAGTGTATGCATATTTGTGGGCGGCTCGTGAAATAATGGGATTACCTATAAAAGGTTTTATAATTGAAGGAGTGCAAACAGGTGCTAACTTTTGTAGATTTAATCGTACAGTATTTAATGTATCTAAAACTTCCATCGATGAGTGGTATATAGATGCTCAATACTCATTGTCTGTGGCTGATTCCTTTTGGGATGTAGGTTATTATCCTGCAAACTTTACTGCGTGTGGCAACTATGGTGGCTGTAAATTTAGAGAAGTATGTGGTGAATCACCCGAGCATAGAACCACATTACTCAATGAAGATTTTGATAGGCAAGTGCATGAAAGCCTACATCAAAAAGGTGAGTTAATTCATGCAGAAGACTTATTTAAAAAACAGGAGAAACATGACTCAACAAAAACTTGAAGCTAAAGCACACTTTCCTTTTTCACCATTGGTGTTAGAGATTAAGTTACCAGATTTCTATATATTTGAATTGAACAAATACATGGACTCAGCACTAAGAGATGATAAAAAATTAAAAGAATTGGATCATTCAAAAGATCTTGCAGGTAATTTGAAAACAGAAATAAAAATTACCAATGAGTTTTTAGAAAAAACATGTAACGAATACGGTGTTAGCATGTTGCAATTCTTTAGTAATATAGGCAGTGCTTATTGCAAGAACATGATTAATAAAACAGAGATAACAAAATTTATAATAACAGGTGCGTGGATGAATGATCAAGTCGCAGGTGATTTCAATCCCATACATAAACATGATGGTCTGTTATCTTGTGTACTATTTACTGATGTTCCACGATCAATTACTCTTGATAATGAAAAAGACTATGCAGGTTATTTAGAATTTATTGATGGAAGAGATGCAGGTTTGACACCCACACATATGAGAATAAAACCTACAGTTGGACATATGTATATGTTTCCTTCCTGGCTGTTACATCAAGTATATCCTTTTCGTGGTGATGGCAGTAGGCGATCTGTTTCATTCAATGCATACTACCACACGAAAACATTTAATCCTTTACTTCCAAGTAAGTTGGACGGTCAAGGAAATATAGTTCCTAACGGAAAATAGTTGTTGACAAAATTTGTCAATGTGTTATTATTAAAAAATACAGGAGATAAATATGGCAAGTATAAGAAATCACACATCAACCGATGTGACTAAATTACTTCTCGTTGGAGATAGTGGCTCTGGTAAAACTGCAACGTTAGCAACATTAGCTAATGCAGGTTACAACCTACGCATACTAGACTTCGATGATGGGTTGGCTATTCTACCAGAGTTTTTAAATGAAGACGCAGTAGATAGGGTAAGTTTCATAACACTCAAAGATCCTATAACTAAAGCAGATGCATTTCGTAAGAGTGCAACCTTAATTAGTAATTGGAAAGATGGTGACGAAGATTTGGGGCCTGTTAGCAAATGGACATCTAAAGATGTTCTAGTTATTGATAGCTTAACATTGATGGGTGAGGCGGCTTTAAGGGGGGCACTTTCTTTTAACAATAAGAAACCAACCGACCAACCAACTCAACCCGAGTGGGGCACAGCCGCACGAGATGTTCAGAATATTATTCAGTATCTAACGGGTTCAGAAGTGCCGTGCAATGTTGTAGTGACTACACATATGCAATACATGGAAGGAGACACAGGAGTTTCTAAAGCATACCCAACTAGTGTCGGGTCTAAACTATCTACTAAATTGGGTAGGTACTTTAACTGCGTGTGCAGAATAGATACTAGAACTTCTAGCAAGGGAACAGAGCGTACCTTGAGAACAGCATCAGATCATAGAATGGATCTAAAAGTAACAGCTTTGCTTGAAGCAAACGTTCCTTTGGATTTGGCTAAGTTGTTTGATGCTATCCAAACTAACGCTCGTAAAAAATTGTCGAAAGACAATGTCATTAACTTAAACACAGGAGGTAAATAATGACAGATATACAAAACTTTTTAACCATGCATCCAGACGATATACCAGAAACGCAGGTGCTACCAGAGGGTAGTTACGACTTCGTTATCACTAGTTATCGTTCGGATAAAGTGGGTGAAAAACAAAATGAGATTGTACGTATCAACGTCAAGGCTCAAGCGGTTCTCGAATCTGATGTATCAGACGCAGATTTAGAAAACTGTGAACCAACCAGACTGGAGTTCTGGGCTACTAAAAACGCTTTGAAGCAGGGTAATCCTGTTATATCATTGAAATCTTTTTTGTTCAAAGCTATGGGCATGGCAAAGATTGGCTTTGGCGAAGCGTTGGAGCAATCCATTGGTCAAACATTTAGCGGTGTTGTTAAACACGAAATGGTTGGTAGAAATAAAGATATACTACAGGCTTCGGTCAGTCGTATATTGAAAGGGGCGTAATTATATGGGTGAGTATGCTGTGCACAGAAGAGTTGCATCACAACTTGTAGATAAACCACAGATCTGCATTGTTATGGATCACCCTTCAAATGATGAAGTACGTTTAAATAAAATACTTGCAGGTGATTTTATTATAAGCAGAATCTGTACACAAGTTGGTATTGACATCGACAAATGCATGCTCACCCACGCCTTTCAATTAAAACCTGCACAGGACAACTTACAAAACTTCTTCCATAAAAGAAGTGAGTACAAAGCTTTATGCAAAGAATCTGAGTGGAGAACGCCTTATCCGATTACCACCTATGGATATCTCAAACAGGAGATGGGTCAAGACTTAGAACGTTTGTATAATGAAATCAATGAAGCTCAACCCAATGTTATTATTGCTATGGGTAGTCTTTCATTGTGGGCATTGACGGGCTTTGATAAGATTGGTGTTTATCGGGGTGCTGTTATTGAATCTTCTACGGATTCTCTTAACAGAAATTACAAAATTATACCTTCTTACAGTCCGTCAGCCGTCTTTAAAAATTATGGATTTAGATATCATCTTTATTCAGATTACAAAAAAGCAAAACGAGAATCAAGAACACAAAAAATAAATTATGAAGAACGAGAACTATGGATAGAACCAAGTCTAGAAGACTTGTATACATTCGAGAGTAAACACATAAAAGATTTGGGTGACACCAAGCCTTTAGCATTTGATATTGAAACAGCAGGCGGGCAGATAACTTGTATTGGGTTTGCCCCCTCCTTAAACCACGCAATAGTCGTACCATTTACATATAACTATTGGTCAGAACCAGATCGTAAGAAAGCTTGGGCATGGGTTAAGAGATTATTAGAAGACGAGACTACAGTTAAAGTTGCACAAAATCAAACGTATGATGTGTCATGGTTGAAGTATATGCAAGACATAGAAGTTAAAGGAGTAATCCACGACACTATGCATGCACAACATTCATTACAACCAGAACTAGAAAAAGGTCTTGGATTTCTCGGCTCCACATACACTAATGAGGGTGCATGGAAAACTTTAGCCAAGTTTTCTGATAGCACAAAAGCCGATGAATAGTGAAACGACCCAATTTTTTCTCTGTTAAATCCATCGATGGTGCATGGGATATCGAATCCGAATCTTATGTTAGGTTGTGGAGAGGTGTGCTTGATCAATTGCTTCAAGATTTGTTGTATGAAGGTAATGGTAAAGAAGATAAGAAGGCACATATATATTCTTGGCAATGGTACGAGAACGACAAAGAAGATTTTGAATTGATATGTGATCTATCTGATTTAGATGCAAAAAGAACTAGAAGAGAAATTAACAATTTAATGGAGAAGGTATATGGTAGTGACTATAAACGAAAATTTAGAGAAAGCAAAAAAGCTGTTGAGTGGCGAGAGAGAAAAAGAATACGGAAATAAAAAAATTAATCATGAAAATATTGCTAATCTATGGTCTGCTTACTTACGTTACGATATATCTGCACATGATGTTGCCGTATTGATGCTACTTTTAAAAGTTGCTAGAACTAAATCTGGACATCCTACTAAAGATACCTACATTGATATGGTGGGTTACTCAGCCATTGCAGGTGAACTATGCGAATAATAAAAAACACAGAGTTAGGTAAACACGAATTATCAAAGAACCAAATGAATTGGGTTTACTGTGCCTTAGACTGCACACTTACTCATGAGATATGGACAAAGATATATGAAGAATTAGACAATGATACTATATCGACTTATCAATTTGAATTGGACAGTTTAAAACCTGCCATGAGTATGATGTTGCGTGGGCTTAGAGTTGATGAAGATAAAGTAAGAAGTATAAAAGAACCGCTTAGAAAAAATAGATTAAAATTAGAACGTATGTTACATCTATTTGCAAATGCTGTGTGGGGCAAAGATTTAAATCATAACAGTCCTGTGCAACTCAAAAAATTATTATACGAAGAATTGAATCTACCACCAGTTGTATCTTACAAAGCAGGTAAACAAAAGATATCTACAGATAGAGCGGCGTTGGAACAATTGTCTGAAACATATCCTAGAGCCAAACCATTCTGTTACACTATACTAGCACTACGTGATATAGATAAACACTTATCCGTACTAGCATCTACAAGAGATACAGATGGTCGTATCCGTTGCTCTTACAATGTAGCTGGTACAGAGACAGGTCGTTGGTCTTCATCAGAAAGTCCGTGGCGAACAGGTACCAACTTACAAAATGTTACAAAAGATTTACGTGCTATATTTATTCCAGACACAGGACAGAAAATGTTCTATGCGGATTTAGAACAAGCAGAATCTAGAGCGGTTGCATATTTAGCTGGCGATCAAAACTATATAGATGTTTGTGAAAGTACGGACTTGCATACTGAAGTTGTTAGGATGATCTGGCCCAACATGGGGTGGTCTGGGGATCCTAAACAAGATAGAGCACTAGCTGATAGACCCTACTACTTGCATCATAGTTATCGTGACATATGTAAGCGTGCAGGACATGGTACAAACTATGGTGTTACAGCACACTCTTTGGCACGTCAAATTAAAATAAAAGTATCACAAGCTACACGATTTCAGTTGCTTTATTTTGGAGGTCTGATACAATTAGAATCTTTAGAACGTTGGCACAAACAAGATAACAAGGGGGGCTTCAGAGAACTTATAGATCATGCAGAAAAATTGTCTGGTGGAATGCTAAAAATAAAAGGAGCATTTCCAGGCATCCGAGATTGGCATAGAACTATACGATTAGAATTAAATGAAAAAGGTTGTTTGACTACACCATTTGGGAGACGTAGGCAATTTTGGGATAGGCTAGCCGACAACTCTACACTCAGACAAGCTATTGCATATGTACCACAATCCACGATAGGGGATTTATTAAATCTTGGTTTGTATAGAGTATGGAATGAATTAGCTAGTGAAGGCGTTGAAGTTCTTGGTCAAGTTCATGATGCTATATTAGGGCAGTGCCCTGTTGGTAAATTGGATGAATTAATGCCTAAAGTATTGGAAAGAATGCACAATCCATTGGAGGTCGATGGACGTGAAATGATTATACCATCTTCAGTTGAGATTGGTGATACATGGAAGGATATGAAAACATGGCAAGGAACTACCCAGACTACATAAAGGCTTGTGTTGATGCAGTTAAGTATAGTCCAATACCAAAACCATTTGCACAATGGACAGCTATTTCTTCTATCGCAGGTGCATTGGGTAGAAAAGTCTGGTTTCCTATGCCTAATTACAACATTGGTTCCAACCTATTTGTAATATTAATAGCACGGCCTGGACGTAACAAATCAGTAAGTTTAATAATACCTTTCTCAAAAGTATTTAGTAGACTCACATCACCTGTAGGTGCTACAGAAGACGATCATAATTTTAATTCTGGCTTAGACGCATATGGATTACGTAATCATCCTTTGTATTCTATACAAGATAGAATTACACCAGAGAAACTTGCGGTCGATATGACTAAGATTACTCGTATGGATTTAAGATTATGTACAGAAGAAAACCCAGAGTTCTATGATTCATCACTTACTCTTGTCACATCTGAGTTTGGTACATTCATGGGTCGTAATGAAAGATACTTGCAAATGTTTTTAACAGACATGTGGGATGCTAAAGATCAGTACAGCCACAAGACAAAAACGTCTGGTGAATATCTTATCGAAGGGCCTTGTTTGAATTGGATAGCTTGTGCTACACCAGAACAGTTTGTAGAAAACTTACCAGAAGATGCACGATCACAAGGATTGTTAGCTAGAATAATACCTATTTTCTATGAAGGTGAAGAAATACCACAAGACTTAAATCAAAAAGTAATTAGTGATAGTATGCTCAACAATCTACGTAATGACTTAAGCCACATTGCTAAAATGTATGGGCCTATGACTTTTCATAAGGATGCATTTGATAAAGCTAATGAAGATATTTTTCATAACTTAAAACCAAAACCAATAGATCCTCACCTATCGGAGTATTGCCAAAGACGTGTATCTCACTTCTTAAAAATAGCAATATCAATATCAGCTTCAAGACGATCTTCTCGTGAGATCATGTTAGAGGATTGGGAATTAACCAAAGAGATTATGTTTGAGATGGAACAGCACATGCCCAAAGCTTTAGAAGGTTTTGGTATGGCAAGAACAGGACGTATCGCCCACGATATGAGGGTGTGGCTAGATGCCACACTTGCAGGCAAGAAAACTCACCTTAACCTACGAGCATTTAAACGAGAGTTATTAAGAAAGATTCCAAATCCCGGGGAGTTAGAACAAACCATAAGAGCAATGGAAGATGCTGGTTACATCAAGGTTGATGGGAATTTAATCTTTCCTTGTGAAAAGTAATTGATTGTTGAAATGAAAAATGGTATACTGCGTACTTTGCGTGTGAAATTAAAGGAAAATTATGAAATTAGAAATTGATATGACTAAAGACGATCTGCTGCCTCAAAATGCTGTGGATATCTTACGAGACAGATATATGTTACCAGAAGAATTAAGCCCACAGGAATCTTTTGCTAGGGCTTGTATGGCATTTGCTGACAATAAAGCACACGCAGAACGCTTGTATAAATATGTATCTAATCTGTGGTTTATGTTTGCATCACCACTCTTATCAAATGGAGGTACTTCAAGAGGTCTTCCTATATCTTGTTTCTTAAATTACGTTCCAGACAGCCGTGAAGGACTCGCTGATCACTACAACGAGAACATCTGGTTATCTAGTATGGGGGGCGGAATAGGTGGTTATTGGGGTCATATTCGCTCACAGGGGCAGTCAACTAGCACAGGTAATAAGACGACAGGGGTAATTCCTTTTATGCACGTAGTGGACTCTCAAATGCTTGCTTTTAATCAAGGTTCAACAAGACGTGGTTCTTACGCTAGTTATATGGACATGTCCCATCCAGAAATTGTAGAGTTTATTGATATGAGAAAACCCACAGGAGGTGACATAAATAGAAAAAATTTAAATATGCATCATGGTGTTAACATATCAGATAAATTCATGAAAGCTGTAACAGAAGATTTAGATTGGGATTTAATTGATCCAAACAGTAAAAATATAGTTAGAACCGTTAAAGCCAGAACTCTGTGGATAAAAATGATTGAAACACGCATGCAAACTGGTGAGCCTTATCTTATGTTTATTGATACAGTCAACAAACATTTGCCTAAAGAATTAAAACAAAAAGGATTGAGAGTAAACCATTCTAATTTATGCAGTGAAATAACATTACCTACAGCAGAAGACAGAACAGCTGTGTGTTGTTTATCTAGTTTAAATTTAGAATACTTTGACGAGTGGTCACAAGATGAAATGTTTTTAGAAGATATTATTCGTATGTTAGATAATACCTTGAGTACATTTATAAAGAGTGCCCCCTCTAGCATGTGGAGAGCAATCAAAAGCGCAGAGTCAGAAAGATCTATTGGTCTTGGGACAATGGGTTTTCATTCCTATTTACAAAAAAACGACATAGCTTTACAAAGTCCCATGTCAATGGGGCCTAACCTTAAAATATTTAAACACATTAAAAAGAAAGCTGACGAAGTTAATTTACTATTAGGTAAGGAACGTGGAGAAGCTCCAGACATGAAAGGCTCAGGTAAAAGATTTGCACACATGATTGCTATTGCACCAAATGCAAGTAGTTCAGTTATATGTGGAAACACTTCACCAAGCATTGAGCCTTTACGTGCTAATGCATTTTCACAAAAAACATTAAGCGGTACTTTTTTAATTCAGAACAAGTACTTAAAAAAACTACTAGAAAAAAAAGAAAGGAATACTAAAGATGTTTGGCAAACTATTATTACTAACGGGGGGAGTGTTCAACATCTGGACTTCTTCAATGCGCACGAAAAAAATGTATTTAAAACCGCAATTGAAATTGATCAAGCGTGGTTGGTTGACTTGGCTGGCGAACGTCAAAAATATATTTGTCAAGCGCAATCATTAAACTTATTCTTTCCACCAGATGTGGATGTAAGAAGATTAAACAACGTACATAAACGTGCGTGGACAAAAGGATTAAAAACTTTATATTATTTAAGAAGTGAAGCTATTAGACGAGCAGAAAATATATCTGTAAAAGTAGAGAGACAAGTTCGTGCTGATAGCGAAGAAGAATGTATAATGTGCGAGGCATA
>TARA_R110000737_G_scaffold131637_1_pt1 | contig 18379 bp, 12 predicted proteins | sample TARA_R110000737 | Tara Oceans TARA_R110000737 (sample SAMEA4398027) | marine metagenome | biome: Polar Biome; feature: [SRF] surface water layer (ENVO:00010504); material: water (ENVO:00002006), including particulate matter (ENVO:01000060) such as... | depth 5 m
GGAGCTACACCATTTCTGGTCAGAATATAAAATTGCACATCGTGAATGTGGAAAGGGTGAGATATTGCTGAATTATTGGTCAATTGCCAAATTTCCGTATTGTTGAATGGAATGGTGTAATTCACAAACATCATGTTGTAGGACAAATTATTGATAAGAAACTCTCCGTTCAACTGATTCATGCCCATAGTTACTGGAGCAAAAGTTAATGCTCGAGTAATATTTGAGTTTACTTCTGGAATTGGTGTTACTGTCGCAAGGGTTGCAGGAACTGTTGTAACAGGTGAGCCAGTTTGTGCGCCAACATTAAATTTGATAATGTTAAAATCCGTTCCATTCAAAGGGTTTGGATTATAGCCAGTCATTGTCAAACCAGCTCCCATTCCAGGAAAAGTTGCACCGTAGATTCCATTTGGTAATTCAGAAGCAAAACTTTCTAAGTAGATAGTTTGTCCGGACATTCCAGTAAAATTCACCAATATTTCAGCTCTTTCACCTGGAGCCAAAAGTAATCTTGTTAAAGGAACTGGAGATGAAAGTAATCCACCATCCGAAGCAATTTGCTGGAAAGTCATATTTGCTGTTAATCCTATATTGAACGCACGCTGAGATGAACCGTTCAATATTCTGTAGCGCACCACTTGTGATGGAACATCCAGATATGGATCGATAGTCGCGTTCACCATTAATACATCATCAGAGTTTGAATGGTGCATAACTTGGTTATTTGCGTCAAAATCTTTTGTTTGAATAATGATTGGAAAATCATCTTGACCATAGGTTCGTGGCAAATTCAAAGCGGCTTCTTCAGCATCTTTTACAATAATTAATCCTGCCAATCCTTTGGAGACTTGCATGTCCGTTTTATGGTGTAAATGCGGGTGATACCAGTAAGTCGCTGCTTTGTCTAAGATTGTAAACGAAGGCGTCCAAGTTGCATTAGGTACAATTGCTGTGTGCGGCCCACCGTCGTTTTCAGGAGCAACATGCAAACCATGCCAATGTATGGTAGTGGAATCTCCCAGTTGATTATTTACTGAAAAATTGACAAAATCTCCTTGGTTCAGAATCAAAGTTGGTGCAAGAATGTCTCCATTTGCACCGTTTGTGTTTGTAATTGCTCCAGGCAAAAACTGGTGTGTGCCATTTTGAAGAGTGAGGTTAATATTCGTTCCGTTTAAAGTGCTAGGAATCACCAATGGATTCTGGCTAAACGATTGATATGAAACGCCTAAAAAGACAAGAAAGGTGACCGTAAAATTTTTCATCATTTTGTTTATATAAAGATATGGAATTCTTAAAACTAATCGATTTTCATAGTATGATATTCCTTGGATTCCTATTTCATCACTCGTGAGTTTATTAAGCGATATTCCACTCAAAATAGAACAATTATCGATTATCAAATAACCAGTTTATTTTGAAATTTCTACCTCTGAAATCGTGTATTTATTTTGACTTTATATTTTGTTCGTCGGTATTAATTTCATTGGATTTTTCTGGTCTTTGGTATTGACAACATCCTGGCAACGAAGAATAAGTTGATTTTTTCGCACGATGTGAATCTGTGTCATATCCAACACTTGCAATCATTTGTTTGATTTTATTCTCATCTAATTTTTTGGCATCATAAGAAACGGAAATCATTTTCGTGTCTTTGTCCCAATCCGCAGTTCCAATACCGTCTTGGCCGTTCAATGAACCTTCTATGGTTTTTTCGCACATTCCACAGTTACCAAAAACCTTAAATTCTGTTGTTTCCATGTTTGCATTTGATTCTTGCGCATATCCACAACTTGTTAATGCAAATGCCCCTAAAAATAGAGCTGCGCTAATTTTTAATTTTGCTTTTTTCATAGTTATTTATATTTAATTGTTAATGATTATGTCCACTCATGGGACTACTGTTATTTGAAACTTTGTTTGATTTAATTTTAAAATCCTTAGTTATTGTCTCTTTATTGGACCCACACGTGAGCATTTCATCACCGTAATATGGATTTTTAATCGACTTGTCAGTACTCAACCAAAAAGCACCTTTATTGTCCTGAGCCATAGGACAAAATTGAACATAGTACTTTCCTTTTTCTACCCCAAAGGCTTTTGTAACATTGATGATGGAGTTTGAAAGCGTAATAAACACGTCTCGCTGTTTTTTTAGGTCTTTGGTTGCCACCAACTTTTCAGTGTTTTGTTTGATTATATCGACTTGACTCATCCAATATATATGCGCTTCGCCTTTTACTAAGCTCATATCTACTTTTCCCAGGTTTGCTATTAATTGTTTTCCATTATCTCTTGTAGTTGAAGTGTTACTGTTAACCAAGCTATTTTTAAGAGCTAGATAATTGTTTAATACGGTTCCCAATTGTTGTTTGAAAGCTAGTGGGGTTTGGGAGGTAAAGTCAGTTAAAGATTCTGCGCCATCTACCGAATTAGTGCTAAGCAAGTTTCGATTCATCATACTGGATTGATTATTCAGCTGAGCTGATGCATCAATCACAAAAGAACCGTTAGTTACAACTTCATCCCCATTGGCTATGCCGTCCAAAACAATATAATTCTTGCCTAATGATTGCCCAAGAGTAACTTCTCTAAACTCAAATGAAGGCATCTTTAAGTCGGGAATTTTAACGTATACAACTGATCTTTCACCGGTCCAAAGTACAGCTGTTTTTGGAACTGAAACCGATTCATTATTGCCATTTTTCTTGAATACAGTACCTTCTAAAAACATTTCAGGTTTTAAGCTATTTCCGCTGTTATATATGCTCGTTCTAATATTAGCAACTCGGGTGCTGGGGTTGATAACGGGATCAATAAAATCAATGGTTGATTTAAAGGTTTTATTCGGTAATGATGGAGTCGAGAAACTGATAGTTATACCCTCTTTTATATTCGCCAAATCCGTTTCATAAACATCAAAAACAGCCCACAATTTATCAAGGTTTTGAATATCAAAAAGCACTTCACCCTCGTTTAAATAGTCACCAACGGAAACCCGCTTTTTTGAAACTACCCCTGAATGCTCGGCGTAAATATTAAATGATTCAATAACGTTGCTCGAATTTATAATCGTTTGAATTTGATTATCGGTTATTTTCCAATATTTCAATTTGTTGACTGTAGCTTCGTATAATTTTGGATTTACATTTTTCACTTTATACGCTTCAAGTAATTCTTTTTGCGCCGTAATTAGTTTTGGAGAATATACAGAAGCAATTTTCTGTCCTCGATTCACTTTTTCGCCCGTATAACTGACAAATAGCTTTTCAATTCGACCAGCAACATGGGAAACGATACTTGCCGACACGGTTTCATCAGCCTTGATCTTACCAGATAATTTTAAAACGTTTTTATCATTCGTACTCGCTCCAATTACCGTGGTTTGAATATTTGCTATTTTCATAGCGTCCTCTGTCATTTCAAAAACCAATGGGTTTGTATTCCCATTTGCTTCCAAAGGAATCAAATCCATTCCGCAAATAGGGCAATCACCAGGTTCTGGTAATCTGATTTGAGGATGCATGGAACAAGTCCAAATTTCTTCTGTTGAATTATTGTTTTTTACTGATTTCGTTTCTTTCGAATCCGAATTATCACCACCGAAAATTAGCCAACCTGCGATTAACCCAACGATTAAAATTGCTATGTATCGAATGTATTTTTTCATTTTATTAATTTATTATTGATTAAACTAAAAATTAGTTATTCGTTCAATATTACTCTGAGCCAAATTACGCTTTAACTCTGCTTGGCTAACGCCTAACTCAAAATCTAACAACTGATTTTGAACCATCAGTAGCTCTTCGAAACCTTTTCCTGAAGAACTATATTCTGCAAGCAAAACATCATATGCCATTTGTATGGTATTCGTTTGATTTTGATACAGCTCACTTTCCAATTGGCCATTGTCAAAATTTGCTTTATAGCTTACCAAAAGCCGCAACATTTTATCTAAAACATTTTCTTTTTTATACCCCAAAGATTCTTGTATTAATCTCTCTTCTTCAATTTTCCCCTTGTATGCTTTTCGATAAATTGGGATAGAAACCATTACTCTTGGCACTAAAATGTCTCGTCCGTTGTATTGTGGGTTGGCATCTGTTCTTTGACCGACTAAGCTGTAATCTAATCCAATTCCTACTGCGGGTTTATTCATATTGGAGTTAACCACAAGTGTTTTGCTTGACTGCTCAATTTGATAGTTAATTTGGGTAATCAATGGATGATTCGATTCAAGTTTACTTCGAAAGGACTCAATGTTAAACTCCATTGCAGGAAGAATTAAATTATCTGAAACTATTATTTTTGAACCAATAGGTTGTTTGGTGATCTCATTGATGGTTGATTCAAAAATGGATTTGTCATTTTCTATCATGAGTATTTGCTGGCGAAGACCTTGCAACCTAGTCTGTATTCTTAGCACATCAGCTAAAGTTGATTGGCCACTTTCAATTTTCGCAAGAGAAACGCTTTCTAAAGATTCAAAAATTTGAATGTTTTTCGCGAGAATTGCAAGCTTTTGGTTAAGGAAATACAATTGAAAATAGGCGCTTTGAACTTCATAGAATAAATCTAATTTGACTATAGCTAGTTGTTCATATTTTACTTTAGACATTGAAACAACAACTGCCTCTTTTGATTTTAAGGTTCCAAACCAAGGGAAAAATTGTGTAGCACTGACCATAACCATTTGTGGGCCTAATCGAGTTTCAGGTCTAAGTACGGGAATTCCAACTCCAAATTGAGGATTCGGCAATTGACTAACTTGACTTTGCTTGGCAAGAATGGATTGATACTCTAGCTCTATCGCTTTTAATTGAGTATTGTTTTCAACGACCAATTGTAACAAGCTATCTAATGACTGGGCATTGAGCTTGCTAAAATTGACTATTGTCAAAATATAGAATAAGAGTAAATATTTAAAAACTTTCATCTTTATTAATTTTTATCGTTTCTTTTCGAGTTTTGTATAACCCCCATTTAAACCTAGATTCCTGCCACATGAAATAAAGAATCGGAACCGTGAACATGGTTATGATATTTAGTACCATTCCGCCAAAAGATGGAATAGCCATTGGAAGCATAATGTCGGATCCTTTACCTGTAGAAGTTAAAATGGGTAAAAGTGCTAGAATGGTTGTTGCAGTTGTCATCATTGCTGGTTTAACTCGTCTTAATCCACCTTCTATAACGGCATCCTTTATTTCGGCTATGGAATTTGGCTTATTATCCTTGAAGCTTTGTTTTAAAAAGGTTGCAACCAAAACGCCATCATCTGTTGCAATTCCGAACAAAGCAAGGAAACCTACCCAAACGGCAACGCTTAAATTAATGGAGCGCATTTGAAACAGATCTCTCATGTTTGTGCCGAAAAAGTCAAAATTCATGAACCAATCTTGTCCGTACAGCCAGATCATTATAAATCCTCCAGAAAAGGCTACGAAAACCCCAGAGAAAACAAATAAAGAGGTCACAACAGATTTGAATTGGAAATAGAGAATAAGAAAAATAAGAACCAGCGAAATTGGTATTACGATTCCCAATCGTTTACTTGCTCTGACTTGTTGCTCATAATTCCCGGCAAATTTGTATGTTACTCCAGTGGGCAACTTTAATGCCCCGTCTTTTATTTTACCATCCAAAAAAGCTTGTGCGTCGTTTACCAACTCCACTTCAGAGAAACCATCCAATTTATCAAATAGCACATACCCTACTAAAAAACCATCTTCACTTTTTATAGATTGTGGACCTTGTTCATACTTTATATTCACTAAATCACCCAGTGGTACTTGCATTCCATCTGGAGTAGCAACATAAATTGCCTTAATTTTTTCCGGGTCATTTCGGGATTCTATTGGGTAACGTAAGCGTATACCATAACGTTCTCTTCCTTCCACAGTAGATGTCATTACCATTCCACCAATTGCTGTTTGAATTTGGTTTTGAACATTAATTATCGATAAACCATATTTACTAATAATATCTCTTCTAATATCGAGCATCATGTAGGGTTTCCCAACAATTCTTTCGGCAAAAACTGCAGATGACTTTACCCCTTTCACCTCTTTTAAAAACATTTCTAACTCTAAGCCAAAAGCTTCGATCGTTTTTAAGTCGGTTCCTTTTACTTTAATACCCATTGGCGCTCTCATTCCTGTCTGCAACATGACAAGTCGAGTTTCGATAGGTTGTAATTTAGGCGCAGAAGTTAAACCAGGTAGTTTTGTAGCATTAACGATTTCATCCCAGATGTCATCTGGGGACTTAATATTATCTCTCCATTGTCTAAAATAATTACCATCAGTGTCTGGGATAAGATCACCATTTTTATCCATAGCAAACTCACCGTCTTCATCAACTCTGTACCTTATGCGACGTCCATCATCATCAAGTTTGTATTCCGACTTGTAAGAGATGATATTTTCGTACATGCTCATCGGTGCAGGGTCCAATGAACTTTCAATTCGACCAGCTTTACCAACCACCATTTCAACTTCCGGTATTGAAGAAACAGACATGTCTAACAGACGTAAATTAGCTTCATTAACCTCCATGCCCGAATGAGGCATAGAAGTTGGCATTAGGAGGAAAGAACCTTCGTTTAGAGATGGCATGAACTCTTGTCCTGTGTTTTTGAATACAGAATACCCACCAAATAGTAACAACAACAACAAACCAACAAAAACATATTTAATTGATATCAAGAACCTCAATATCTTTTCGTAATAGTGAATTACAACATAGAATAGTCCGATAAGAAGTCCGATAATTAGAATTACAAAAATGAAATTGGTAAACTCAGATTTTAATACACCTAATGGCATCCATGTTCTGGATAATAACCAAGCAACTATCAATGCATAAACGATGTTTCTGATTAAATCAAAGCGGCCAAACCACACATCTGACTTTTTGCCTTTGTAATAATTATTAAGAATACCGCCTACTCCTACAGTTAGACCAAATAATCCGAAAAAAGAGTAGGAGGTGAATAAGAGAATTATTGACAGCAAAACCAAACCACCATTTGTAAAATAACTAGACGTTTTCCCCTTACTTTTAAATTTGAATACTTGAACCGCCATGGCAGGAATTACGGTGATGGCCAAAATAATCGAAGCGATCAACGCAAAGGATTTCGTGTAAGCTAAAGGTCTAAACAATTTCCCTTCCGAAGCTTGCATGGTGAAAACAGGTAAAAAACTGACAATTGTAGTCGCTACGGCCGTTATTACGGCAGAAGCGACGTCTACCGTTGCTATGTAGATTGTTTTTTGCAATGGCTGTTCGGGAGGGGCAATTTTCATCTGGGTTATCATACTTTCGGTGAGCACAATTCCCATATCCACCATCGTCCCCACGGCAATAGCAATTCCAGACAAGGCTACAATATTAGCATCGATGCCAAAATAACGCATGGCAATGAAACACATGAAAACGGCAACGGGTAAAGAAGCTGATATTAGCAAAGAAGACTTCAGATTTAACAACATCAGAATAACGACAATTATCGTTATTAAAACCTCCAAAGTCAAGGCTTCCTCTAAGGTTCCTATGGTTTCGTTTATTAATTGTGTTCTGTCATAAAACGGTACTATTGTCACTTTAGATATTGTTCCGTCCTTTAATTTTTTACTGGGTAATCCACTTTTTATTTCTTCAATTTTCTTTTTAACGTTGTTGATTATTTCAAGTGGGTTAGAACCATAACGAGCGACTACAACTCCTCCGACTGCTGGCGTACCTGCTTTGTCTAAAATACCTCTTCGGGTTGCTGGCCCTAAATGGACTACGGCAATATCTTTAATTCTAATGGGTACGTTATTTTCAACGTTTACAACGCTTTGCTCAATGTCTTCAATCGACTTTACATATCCCAGTCCTCTAACGAAATATTCAACCATGTTAATTTCGAGCGTCTGGGCTCCAATATCAAGGTTACTTTCTTTCGTTGCCTTCATCACTTGTGCAAGTGTGACTCCGTAGGCTTTCATTTTTTCAGGATTAACATCAACTTGATATTCTTTTACAAATCCTCCAATCGAAGCTACTTCTGAAACTCCACCTGAAGATTGTAAAGCATTTTTCACATAGAAATCCTGAATGGTTCTTAATTCCTGCAGATCCCATCCACCAGTAGTATTTCCATCTTTATCTTGTCCTTCAAGAGTATACCAATAGATTTGTCCTAAAGCAGTGGCATCAGGGCCCAAGGCAGGCTGAACACCATCAGGAAGTAAATTTGCAGGAAGAGAATTAAGTTTTTCGAGAATTCTACTTCTACTCCAATAAAACTCTATGTCATCCTCAAATATCAAATAGATGCTTGAAAAACCGAACATAGAATTACTTCTAACACTTTTTACTCCAGGGATTCCAAGCAAGGATGAGGTTAAGGGATAGGTTATTTGATCCTCAACATCTTGAGGCGATCGCCCCATCCATTTGGTGAAAATTATTTGTTGATTTTCTCCAATATCAGGGATTGCGTCAACAGCCACAGGATCTCTTGGCAACCAATCGGATTCAAAATTAAACGGAGCAGTAACGAATCCCCAGATAACAAACATACCGAGCATTAACCAAGTAACTAGTTTATTGTCAAGAAAGAATTTGATAATATTATTTAACATTTTAAAATGTGTTTTTTGACCAAATGATTACTAGACTTAATTCATTTTCATGATGTAAGGACTTTTAATTAATAAGTAATATTCACCCCAAAACCAACACCCATATCACTATCATAATGCGTTGATAATGTGAAGAAACGATTGAGAATATATCCTAATCCCACCATATATTCTTTATCGGTATTGACCATAAACCGTCCACGCAATCTTGGTGATAAAGGAATGTCCATGCGACTCAGTTGCAAACGCAAATTGCCGTCCGTGAATACCTCCGCTTGAAATACGAGTAACATGGGTAAAGTGTAATTGAACCCTACACTGAACACAGACCTTTGATCCTTGGTGCTTCTTTGTCCAAATAAATTTTCTTCCGCAACACCATTCTGAACTCTATATCGCCAATCGAAACCTACAAATGGCATGAACCATTGATTTTTGCCAATGTACCGCCCGATGTGTGTTTCTGTTTCGTAACCGTGTCTGTCATGGTAGCCCAATCTCCATTCCGTTCCAAGACTCCATCGTGTATTTTGAAACATCAAGTTACCGTCATTTCCGTTAGTGGCAAAATCATTCGCAAACATAAAATGCAAGCCATTACTTTCTTGCTGTAAATTCCGATATGCTTTTGGTTTGTTAGGCAAATAGGGATTGGGTGCTTGATCTTCGTAAGAGAAAACACGGTTCATTCCAGCCATCATGTGATACAATATATGACAATGGAAAAACCAATCACCCTCCAAATTGGCACTGAATTCGATGACATCCGTTTCCATAGGCATGATGTCTAAAACATTTTTCAAAGGAGAATATTCTCCGTATTTATTGATGACTCTAAAATCATGTCCATGTAAATGCATAGGGTGACGCATCATGGAATTGTTGTAAATCGTTATTCGAACGGTTTCACCTTTTTTAATTAAAATTTTATCAACTTCGGAAAGCACACGGTTGTCCATGCTCCAGACATAGCGATTCATTTTACCTGTAAGCTCAAATCGGATCTCCCGTAAAGGTGCATTTTCGGGAAGCGTAGTTATTTCAGGGGCTTTGAGCATGTTGTAATTTAAGGTGACTATATTGCTCATTTCATTGGCCATTTCTTGTTGAGAATGATCCATTTCCATGGTATCCATTCCTTCTATTTCTGTTTTATTTTTGTTGTGCTCGTGTCTACCTTTCTCTGCTTTTCCAGTAATTTCTGGATACATAACCGTGTTCATATCCATTTTTTGCAAGCTCATGCTCATCCCCATTTCATCCATGCTGCCGTTCAACTTCATCATGTTATTCATCATTTTCATGCCTTCGAAATACTTCAGCTTGGGCATAGGAGTCGCAACTTGTTTTACTCCTTCACCAATGTAAAGTGAAGCAGACTTGGTTCTGTCTTCGGGTGTTGCTAAAAACTCATAGGATAGATTTTCTGTCGGAATGGTTACAATGACATCATAGGTTTCGGAAACACCAATAATTAATCGATCAACCTCAATAGGAACAACGTCATTTCCATCGTTAGCGACAACTGTCATTTTTCCGCCAGCATATTTCAACCAGAAGTAGGAGGAAGCCCCACCATTGGAAATTCGCAGTCGGACTTTATCACCAGCTTTAAACTGAGAAAGTTGTTGCTCTGATGTTCCGTTTATAAAAAATCGATCGTAGTAAATGTCACTAACATCCATCGCCAACATACGTTTCCATTCATTACCAATTTTGGTTTTAAAATGTCCAGCACCTATGGCCTCCGAATAACTTTGGGTGCTCTTCTTTTTAATTGCACTCCAGTCGTTGGTGTTGTGCAGCATTCGGTGAATATTTTCAGGATTTAAATCAGTCCATTCACTCAAAATTATAGGAACTTGAGGAACGTCATCTATTCCTTTCCGAAAAGTTGGATCGTTTTCTTTTTTCTTTAAAATCAAGGAACCGTACATACCTATTTGTTCTTGTAGACCAAAATGACTGTGATACCAGTGTGTTCCACTTTGAATAATTGCAAAACGATAGGTGTGAGTCGTTCCTGGTTTTATTGGTAGCTGTGTTAAATAGGGAACACCGTCTTCTTTGTTCGGAAGGTACAATCCATGCCAATGCAAAGTGGTGCCTTCCTTGAGTTGATTGTGCACAACAATTTCTGCCGTATCACCCTCCGTAAAAGTCAAAGTTGGCATGGGAATTTGTCCATTTACAGCTATTGCTCGTCGTTCTTTACCTGTGAAATTGACAATAGTGTCAGTTACATATAAATCATAATGTACAATGTTTTGCGCAAGTCCATTTGCACTAAACAGCAGCAGACAAATTACTGGAGTTACTATATTCCGTATTGATTTTCTTTTATTAAACATTTTAGTTTTTTTATATCAAATCGTAACAAAACGCAGGCGCAAAGCATTGAAAATGACGGTTACGGAGCTAAAGCTCATGGCTAATGCCGCAATCATTGGCGACAATAACATTCCGAATACTGGATACAAAATTCCAGCTGCAATTGGTACACCAAGTAAATTATAGAAGAAGGCAAAAAACAGATTTTGTTTTATGTTTTTCATCACTGCATGACTCAAGTTCTTTGCTTTTACGATACCAGAAAGTTCACCTTTTACCAAGGTAATTTTCGCACTTTCAATAGCTACATCTGTACCTGTTCCCATGGCAATTCCAATGTCCGCTATTGCCAATGCAGGCGCATCGTTGATACCATCACCGGCCATTGCAACTATTTTCCCTTCGGCTTGCAATTTTTCAATGTATTTTAATTTATCTTCAGGAAGACAACCCGCTTTGAAGGAGGTTAACCCTATTTCTTCCGCAACAGATTTGGCAGTATTTTCATTGTCGCCTGTCAACATAATTACTTCCATTCCTTGAGCCATTAAAGTGCGAATAGCTTCTTTGCTTGACGTTTTTATTGCATCAGTGATCGTAATGAAACCGACGATTATTTTGTTAATGGAAATGTAAGAAACGGTTTTCCCTTTTTTCTGTTCGCTGATAATTTGTGTTTCTATTTCTGGAGAAGAACTTGCTCCAATTTGCTCCATTAGTTTTTTATTGCCAAGAGCAATTTCTTCATTGGAAATATTTCCAATTACACCTTTTCCTGTGATACTTTCGAAGTTGTCAACTTTGGCTAATTTAAGCTCTTTCTTCAATGCTGCATCAACAACGGCTTTTGCCAAAGGGTGTTCACTCGATTGATTAAGAGAAGCAATTTTAACTAGCAAATCATCCTCATTTCCTTCAAATGCAACGATCTTTTCCATGGATGGTTTCCCTACTGTGATTGTTCCGGTTTTGTCTGTAATCAGCACATCAACCTTGTCCATTTTTTCTAAGGCCTCGGCATTTTTGATAAGCACTCCAGACTGAGCTCCTTTTCCAACACCAACCATAACGGACATAGGAGTTGCTAAACCTAAAGCACATGGACAAGCAATAATCAATACCGCAACAGCATTTACGAATCCATAAACGGCTGCAGGATCTGGTCCAAAGAAATACCAGATGAAGAAGGTTATTATCGAAATACCAACAACGATTGGAACGAAATATTTGGCTATAGAATCGGCTAGTTTTTGAATCGGTGCTCTGGAACGACTTGCATCGCTGACCATCTGCACAATTTGAGCAAGTAGCGTATCTGACCCAACTTTCTCGGCCACCATCAAGAATGATTTGTTTCCGTTGATCGTTCCTGAATTTACCAAGTCACCTTCTTTTTTGTCGACAGGAATTGGCTCTCCAGTAATCATGGATTCGTCAATATCTGTTTCACCATCGGTGATTTTTCCATCGACAGGAATTTTCTCTCCTGGTTTTACACGAAGTATGTTTCCAACTTTTATATCATGAATAGAAATCACTTTATCGGCATTGTCCTCGACCAGAGTAGCTTCACTTGGCGCCAACTTCATCAGTTCTTTTATTGCTCCGCTCGTTTTACTATGTGCCCGAGCTTCCAGTAATTGACCTAATAGAACCAAGGTTAAAATTACCGTTGTAGCCTCGAAATAAAGAAAAACATTTCCCTCTTCATTTTTAAATTCTTGTGGAAATACGTCGGGTAAAAACAAACCAAACAAACTAAAAATAAACGCGACCCCAGTTCCAATTCCGATTAAGGTGAACATGTTTAAATTCATGGTTACGATCGATTTGTATGCACGAACGAAAAACATCCAACCTGCATAAAACACAACAGGCAAAGACAGTAAAAACTGCGCCCAATTCCATGAGTTATTACTCATGATTTTATGTAAAGGATTGTTGGGTAACATTTCCATCATCGCAATAATGAAAACAGGGACAGTGAACAGCAGCGCAACTTTCATTTTTTTGGAGAGTTCGCGATACGTGCCATCCTCTTCAGATTCGGTCGGAGCCATTGGCACCAAATCCATCCCACATTTCGGACACGATCCAGGTCCATTTTGAATGATTTCTGGGTGCATAGGACAAGTATATTGTGTTTCACTTGGTCCAAATGAAGGAGCTTTTTCAAGGTTCATTCCACAAACAGGACAATTTCCGGGCTGATCGTAGGTCTTATCGCCTTCGCATTGCATGGGGCAATAATATTTCCCTGATTGTTTGACATGATTGGGAATGTGTGTATGTTTTTCCTCACCACCAACAGAACAGCAAGCTTTGGGTTCGTTTGTATTTTCTGAGAAGACAGATATTTGGTATTTTCCTTCAGCTCCGCCCAAAGCATTTTGCATCTCGTCTATAGAAACATGCTTGCTCATGGTAATTTTGGCCGTCTTATCCTCTTTGGACAAAAGAACTTTCGTAATAGGTTCAAGTGACAACAATTTAGCTCCCACCGTAGCTTCACAGCTGGCACAACTCATTCCTGTTACCGTATATTTATGTTCCATTTTTGATAATATTTATGTCTGTACAAAGGTCCCAAGAAACTTCGCCAAAATGTTATAGAATTTTTGAAACAATTTATAAGATTCAGAGCGTGTCAATTTTGTTTCTTTTCTGTTTTTTTAAATTTTTGAAGTAAGTTGGAGAAAAACCTGTGACATTTTTAAATTGATTACTTAGGTAGGCAACGCTGCTATATTTCAAGAGAAAGGCAATTTCACTTAGATTCATTTCATCGTACATAATCAATTCCTTGACTCTTTCTATTTTTTGGGCTATGAAGTATTTTTCTATCGTCTTGTTTTCTACTTCAGAGAATAGATGACTAATAGCGCCATACTCTTGGTTCATCTGAGACGATAAATAATCTGAAAGATTGATTTTCAAATCGTTGTTTTTTTGGTGAACCAAATCAATGATGAGTGTTTTTATTCTCTCTATTGTTTGGCTTTTTTTATCATCAATCAGTTCAAAACCTAGTTCATTCAGTTCCGCGATTAAATTTTCTTTAAGGCTTGAGATATCCGATTCATTAATGTCAACGTGACCTAGTTCCATAGATGTAATGTGAAGTCCATGTTTTTCGAACACAGACCTCACCATTAGAATACATCTTTGACAAACCATATTTTTCAGATACAGCCTCATTTTTTAATCGTTTCAACTGTTTTTCCGCAACTCAACATTTGCGATCCGTAATAAGGATTTTTAATTTCCTTGTCTGTACTCAACCAATTTGCCCCTTTTCCATCATTCGCCATAGGGCAAAATTGATAGTAAACTGTCGCATCGTATTTTGAAGCTTTCATCAATTTGTAAATACCATTCGATAATGCATCAAAATGATCGCGTTGATGTGATGGATCTTGTGTGTCGAAAATATGTTTTGCGTTAAAAATCAAATCATCTTTGACTCCCATCCAAACTGCATGTTCTTCTACGCCGAGTGTTTCCATTTTAACTGCGTTAAGATTGTCGACAAGAATTTTCGCACTTGCTGAAGCTTTTTTACCGTTTGTGCTAACCAATGCATCTTTTACGGCGAAGTAACTTTCATAAATTGGAACTAATTGATTGATGGTTGGCACATCCACAACTTTCTCATCAACGCTTTCAATTACTGCTACGTCCATTTGATGATCATGTCCGCTATGTTCTTCCAACGCACCCTTTTTCGGTGTGGCGTCACTAATTTCACGAGAATAATGACAGCAACCAGGAAGTGAGTTATAAACTGCATCGTCAGCGCGGAAGCTTTGATTGTCATAACCAGCCAGAGCTACTCTTTTTAATATCTCGTCACGGTTCGTTTTTACAGAATCGTATACCAATACGGCAAGTTTTGTTTCTCTGTTCCAGTCTAAAGTTGCCTCTTTCTTTTTGTTGCCAGCATTCTCAATTGTTGTTTCGCACATACCACAATTTCCATTGATTTGAACGGTTTGGGTTGTTGCATTTTTAAAGCCTGAGGCGCAAGAAGTAATCGAGAGCAAGAAAGCAGCTGCAATCGTTATTTTGCTAAAAAATTTCATATTTATATTTTTTGTGGGATCAAAAAAGATTGTCCCAGATTAGTATTGAGCATATCGAACCGCTTAAGGTGAAATACTTTTAATTAATTTTAAGTTATTGGATATTGTTTTGAATTGGACGCACTTTTGGCTATCCAGTGAAGAGATTATATCTTTGGCGGTTGCCAAATTGCGAGATAAACAGGACTAATTTTTGATTGAGAATAGCTCCATAAATTCTGAACTTCTTCTATAAAAATGATTGGAGTGATTGGAACAAATTCTTCAGAATTTAAATAATAGCTAGAGATAGTTGAAGAATTGCATCCCTTGTGTTTACAACTCCCATCACATTCTTTAGAATCTTTTTTCTGGCTATCGGAATCAGAACAACAGCAGTTTTTTTCCTGACCGGAATTTTCAGATGAGCAACAGCTCTTATTGCTTGCCTTTTCTTTTTTAGTGTCTTTATTTGAATTTCCACAAGCGACAGTATCAAAACTCATAGTGAGACAAGTGAGTACCATTGATATTAAAATCCAATTGCGCATAACACTCAAAGTTACGAATTTTTGAGGAGAAATCAGCCTGTATTAACAATTGATTACATCTCCCAGAATCACAACGGCTGTATAACTATTGCACAAATAACACATTGAAATTAAATTGATTATAACTGCCTTCGGGGATGAAACGCATGGTAGGTTTACAATAATAAATTCCTAATCATCAACTTTTTACGCGAAGATATTGTATCTTTAAAATCAATTAAAATAATAAAACCATGAAAAAATTTACTTTAATCATACTTTCTGTGTGCTTTTTATTCATCGGATTTTTGGCAAATAGTCAAACAGAGGTAACATTAGTAATTGACCATAAATTGGGGGCAAATGATTTTCAAATGAATCAAAATGCTCAAAACAATTTGGGCAATGACTTCAAGTTGTCGAGAATGGAATATTACATCACTCGCTTTTCTGTAATTCACGATGGAGGTCAGGTTTTAGCAGTTGATGATAATGTAATCGCCTTGGTAAATGCAGAAAATTATACATCTATTCCATTGGGATCGTTGAATGTTACGTCAATTGAAGGAATCAAATTTCATATTGGCGTTTACCAACCTGTAAACACAGCAGATCCATCTTTACAACCTTCAAGTTCACCTTTGTCTTTTCAAAACCCTTCAATGCATTGGGGGTGGGCATCAGGTTATAGATTCATTGCTTTGGAAGGACTTTCTGGACCAAGTTTGAATCAAACGACTGAATTACACGGTTTAGGTAACCAAAACTATTTTGAAACAACGGTTATGGCTTCTGGAGAAGCTATCAACGGAGGACAGGTAATTAGTATTAAAGCAGACTACACGGAAGGTTTAAGAGATATTAATATTAGCTCTGGTCTCATCGTTCACGCGACGAATGCACAAGCTGCACAAATGATAGGAAACTTTAGAGATTTTGTTTTCTCGGCAGGACAAAGTGTTGCTGGATTGGAATCTATCTCTCTTGAAAATGTAAAAGTTTACCCAATACCTTCTCAAGGAAAAATATCAATAGAAACTCCTTCTGAATTTATTGGAGGTCAAGCTACTATTATTAATGCACAAGGACAAATTGTTCAAAAAATGGACGTTCAATTAGGAGCAGGTCAATCAAATATTACGCTTGATGAAAGCGGAATTTTTATGTTGATTCTTGAGACAAAAGACAACGAGAAAAAGACTTTTAAAATAGTGAACAACTAATTCAACAAAATACTTTGAGAGTCCGATGGTGAAAACTGTCGGACTTTTTTTATGGCAAAAAATATTCGGACAAAATAATCTTTTATTATTCTGCTTTTCTTATATTTGATAAAAAACCGATAAGTGTTCTCAAAAGCGTGTGAGTATGGAATAAAGGCAACTGTGTATATAGCCCAGCAGATGGATGAACATTCACGAGTAAGTCTTACTGATATTTCGGAAGAAATTGATTCACCAACACCCTATACAGCGAAGATTTTGCAGCAACTGGTTCGAGGTGGAATTTTAAACTCTAAAAAAGGTCCACACGGAGGCTTTTACTTGGAAAAAGCAGGGTTGAAAAAATTGACTTTGGCCAATATTGTTTCAACGATTGACGGAGATTCTATATACACAGGTTGCGGTTTAGGATTAAAAAACTGCGATGAAAAAAAACCTTGTCCCATGCACGATAGTTTTAAAGCTATTCGTCAAGATTTACGGTTTATGTTGGAAAGCACCAAAGTGGATGAGTTATCCAAAGGACTGAGCAACAAACTAACTTTTTTAAAAAATTAGAAATGAGCAATTTAAACGACGACATCAAAAAAAAGTACGACAAACTAGGAGAAAACAGCGAAACCTATATGAAAGGTTTGTTGCACGCAAAACCAATTACCTATTGGGATTACATTGATGTTGACGCCTTGCTTTCTTTACAAAAACCAAGGACTGATTTTAAAGACGAGGAGATTTTTGTCATGTATCACCAAGTAACGGAATTGTTCTTGAAAATGATGGTTCATGAATTGAAACAATTGTTAGAAGGTGAAGTTGTGGAATCAGTTTGGTTGGATAAATTGGAAAGGTTGAATCGTTATACCTTGATGCTCATCAATTCGTTTGACGTAATGAAATACGGAATGAACTACGATGACTACAATACATTCCGAGCTACATTAACACCAGCAAGTGGATTCCAAAGTGCACAGTTTCGTTTCATAGAAATCTATTGTACGAAGTTGGAGAATTTGATCAATGAGGCTGGCAAATCTCGATTGAAGCCGAATCCAACTGTTGAAGATTACTTCGAGCAAATTTATTGGAAAGATGCGGGAACAAACCGTGAAACAGGAGAAAAGTCATTGACCTTGCGTTTGTTTGAAGGAAAATATTTGGAAGATCTAACCGCACTTGCCAAAAAGATGCAGGGAAACACCATACAAGAAAAGGCTGCGGCTGTAAAAAATCCAAGTGCAGAGTTTACGGCAAAATTGAAGGAATTTGATTATTTGTACAACGTTGCATGGCCATTGGTTCATCTGGAAACTGCTCAACATTACCTAGATTCTCGTGGCGATGCAAAAGCAAAAGAAGCTACCGGAGGAAGCGAATGGAAAAAATACTTACATCCGAAATACCAACAACGTAAGTTCTTCCCAAATCTATTGTCAGAAGAAGAGTTGGCAAATTGGGGAAAGAAAAAAGGGGAGTAAAAACAAGAATTTTTCTTTAAAGCACGATTAAATGCCTGCCTTTCGGCAGACAGGGAATAATGGACTACCACGATTTTTTGAATAGGAAATTCGCACAACACAAAGTCTGTAATCCTGGTA
>TARA_R110000737_G_scaffold316794_1_pt1 | contig 18349 bp, 20 predicted proteins | sample TARA_R110000737 | Tara Oceans TARA_R110000737 (sample SAMEA4398027) | marine metagenome | biome: Polar Biome; feature: [SRF] surface water layer (ENVO:00010504); material: water (ENVO:00002006), including particulate matter (ENVO:01000060) such as... | depth 5 m
ATACCATTGTACTAGACATCCTATTGCAAATTTAGTTTTCATATAAAAATTTTATCTATTAAATATATAATTTTTTACTTAAAAAAACAAATAATCTTTAATTATTAACCATTTCTTCTATTTTAATAGCTGCTTCTACACAATTTCCAACTTTTCCACTAAATAAAATAAAATTATTATCTTGTTTTTTAACTATTGTTGGTCTTTCATCAGTTTTATCTTTATTTGGTAAAACTGTTCTTATAGTGTACATTGAACCTAAATGTTCTGCTTCTTCTATATCAGGAAAGAATTTTTTAGCTGATTCTATAAATCTGTCTATATTAGTGTATTTAGGTTTTTTAATAATTCCTCTATTTAAATACTTTTTATAAACTGAAGGTATTTCTGGTTTTTTACCAATGTTTCTAACATGAATAGCATGTACCACATTTCCACCCAAATGATAATCTGTGTTAGCATAAGGATCAAAACACATAAAGGGACCATCCATAATCACTATACTTTTATTTTTATATTTTTTAGGTAGTTTAAATAGAGGTTTCTCACATAACTCAAATTGATAATCTTGCTTTTTTTCTACTAGTTCATTAAGAGATGAATATGTTGAATATACCTTATACTTATATTTTTCTAAATTAAACTTAATATCTATTCTCTTATTTAAAATTAGATTGATCCCATTTCCCTTTATTCTATTAAGACATATTCTTTTAAGGGAAGTTGGATCATATAATTTTTCATTTACCTTTAAAGTAAGATTACAATTAGGTAAAGTATCTACAATATTCCATTCTAAACCTGATTTATCTAGGGCTTTTAAGTATTGTTTAGGAGTTATTAAGCTATCCTCCTTAGCTATAGCATAAAAATGTTCTATATCTCCATTAATAATAGATTGATTGTAGTATTTTATAAAGGATTGTTCATTATTTTTACAGGAATTAATTGTTTCTAAACTACGAGGATAATGATATCCTCTATGTACTCTATATTGATTTATTCCTGAGGCTGCTTTCATTATATCATCTTCAGCTTCATATAAATCAACCTCAAAACCACTTGTTTTTAATTTTATGGCTGCTGTTATTCCATATATTCCTGCTCCTATTACAGCACATTTACCATATATATTCTTTTTTACAAATTCACTTATAAAGGTAGCAAATAAGCTTCTTTGATTATTTAAACTAAAATCAGCTTTTCCAAATAATACACATTTCAACATTTTTTCTAATGCATCACCATTATATTGAGGTTCTATATTATGAATTTTTTGCTTAAACCAATTAAAGTTATATTCAAATAAATATTTTTTATCATTAAAACTTAGCTCAAATAATTTATGACTATTATCATTTTTAATTATTTTTATTTTTAAAGATATATCTGTAGATAGAGGTATATCAAACATCAAATAGAAATGATGGTATGCCATTCTATCTATTATATTTGTTGAAGGACCACCCCATTTTTTATATATAAAATGATTGGTAGGTTTTATATTTTCATATATTAAAACATCATCTATATAAAAATGAACCTTATTTTTTTTAGATAACTCAATAAGTTCTTTTAAAGAGTTAGAGCATAAAGTACCTGGTTTTTCACAAAAAACATTGATACCCTTTTCTAAAAAGTGTTTTGATTGTTCATAATGGAATTCATTAGGAGAAGCAATTATAACCCAATCAACTAATTCTTGTTCCCACCATTTACCTTGGGACCCACATATCCAATTAATAGAAATATTAGGTATTAATTTTATCTTTGATAAAATTTTATTACCAAAATTTCCTTTTCCTATTTGTCCTATCTTAATCATAAAGATGTTTATATGTTTTTTCCATCCAATATTCAGGTTTACCAAACTGTTGAGGAATAGCATTATAATGATAAACCCATCCTATATTAGTCATTGTGAGTTGATCATCTAATATTTCTTTTCTTGATAAATCAACCATATTATATTCATAAGGTAAGAAAGTATGTTTTATATTTTTTTGTCTTAAAAAATAATTAAATACTGGCTGGCAAGTTCCCACATGATAAGTTTCTTGTAAATTAATTATTAGTTCCTTATTATTTTGATAAAATTCAATAAACTCTTTTAAAAATTTTTTATGGGTTTTATTAAATATTATAAATCCTGTATTAATATATTCCCAAAAACTAAAAGGTATAGAATTTTCATTAAACATATGTTTATGATAAGTTTCCATACTTCTTATCACCCAGTCATAGCATCCATCATTATGTACTACAGTTAAATTATTATTAGTTTTTTTAAAAAAATTAGGAGTATCTGGGTGTATAATAGTATCAGCATCAACCATCAAAACTTGATCATATTCAATTTCACTATGTTCTAAAATTTCTAAAACATGATATCTTTGCCAAGTAATTTTCATTTCTTTAATAGGACACAGTAACTGGTCCATTACAACAAGATTGCAACCATTTTTATCACACCATTTATTCCAACTATTAATAGAATATTGGTATGGACTATTTCTACCATCTCCGGCATCAATACAAGGAAGGAAAACTATATTTTTTTTCATTGGATATAACTTAATTTATTATTTTTAATATCTGTTATTTGAGAGGTTGTTAATTCTTTAATATAGCATGGATGATTTTTTATATGTTTTGGATGGTCAATATTAAAAAATCTTACATACCTAAAAGTACTTTCAATTGAATTAGGCCCCATTCCTGGTCTAATATCAATATCTACAAATTTACTTTCAGGAATTTTGCTTAAACCAATATTAAAATAATGCCAATATGATGGATGTCTATTTAATTGCTTAAATCTTAGCTCTTTATATTTTTTAGGTCTCCACCAAGCATAATGGTATGTTATTAGATCTGTTGGGTATAACATTTCATATTTTTGACTTTCAAAATTTAATATTATGGATTTATAAGTTTCCATATCTCCAAATCTAATACATAATTTTCTACTTCTTCCTTGTTCAGCCCATCCTGAGGGTGTGTCATGCATTTCTTTCCAAATAAAAGGTTTTAAAGTTGATTTTTCAGCATAATATTGATTTTCTATAAAATCTATCCACCTAGATCTAAATCCCTCATTTGGTTTAAGTTGGGTTAAATACTCTTGTATTTCTTCTTTTGAGTTTTCATGATGAAAAACATCTCCCTCATAGGGAAAAATATAATCACCTTTTTTAATATCAATACCTAGTTCTTTAAAATTACTACAAGCATGTACATAATTTACTGATGCTGATGAGTCTTTATAATCCATTTTATTTAGGATTATTTTAGTATTAGGATATAATTTTTGAGCATCTTTAATTATTTGTTTTAATTCTAAATAATCAAATCCTCTTTTACCTTTCCCATCTAATGTATATTCATCTAAAAAATTTTTATCTATAATTGAATTACTTTCAGGCCCAACAGGAAACATACCTTCATTATAGATTATATAGTCAGGATTAATAGTATCAATAATATTAGGTATTTGATATTTTATCAAATGAGCTTCACAAAATATAGGTATTATAACTATTTTTTTATTTTTCATTTTCTTTTTATTATTGTAAGCCCACAACTTTCTAATGTTTCATAAACTTTTTCCCAATCCCAATTCATATTAAGAAACTCTATAAGAGCTTTATTCATATCAGGAAACATACCTGTATCATGCATTGCTATATATTTACTTACTTTATCAGAATGAAGACTTAATTCAGCTTTTAATTGATCATATGTGTGTAGAGTATCAATAAATAAAAATTCAGTAGGTTCTATTTCTATTTCTAAAGTACTATCTAATATAAATTTAAAATCTATATTTTCTTTTTTAGCTAAATCCTCAGCTAATTTAATTATGGATGGAGCTTTAGTATTTAGAATATCTATTGATATTAATTTTTTAGGTCTTGAAGATAGAAAAGACCAAGTAGTATTAGCACTATCAACTCCCATTTCAGTTATATGATTGCATTCTGAAGCATATTCTTTAAGTATTTTTAAGTGATCTTTTATAAATCTAGTTTTAGTATTATTTACTTCATTAAAAAGATAATTATAATTTTCTTCTATATTACTATCAATTAATGCATTATCTTTTACATTGTAATTACTCATAGTTTTTATTTATTTTTCCAAAATTTATATATTCCTTTTTCTAACTCATATTGAGGCCAAACAAATCTATCTCTATTTGGTTGTGTTTGGGCCCATTTCCACATTTGGGTTAAGCCTTCTTCTAAATCTATTTTATGTTCAAAATCTAATAACTTTACTGATTTTTCCCATGTAGCCCAGGCGTGTTTAGCTTCATGTCTTTCTTCTAAATAGATAGGTGTTTGTTTAGTCCCAGTTACTTTAATTAAAATTTTACAAGCTTCATTTATTGTATAGTCTTTGATCCCACCTAGATTGATAATCTCACCTATACACTCATTTCTTTGTGAGGCATTCCAAAATGGGATTATTGAGTCATCTACATGACTAAATGCTCTTACTTGTTCACCATCTCCAAAAATTGTTAATGGTAAATTATTTAATATTTGATACATCCAAATACCTAATACATTTCTATACTTATCCCAAATATTTTGATTTTGACCATAAAAATTATGAGGTCTAATTATGGTGTATTTTAACCCATGTTGATCAAAAGCTACTTTTAGATCCTGTTCAACTGAAAATTTTGCTATTCCATAGGGATCAATAGGACATTGTTGTAAATCTTCATGAAATGGTGGATTATATTTATCTCCATATACAGACATAGAACTAGTAAATACAAATCTTTTGACATCATATTTTATACTACAAGTAATTAAATTTGTTGAAGATAATAAATTATTTTCATAATTAAATTTTCTAATAAAAGGACTAAGACCCTCAGCAGCATAAGCTGCAAAATGGTAAACTATTAAGGGTTTTTCTTTTTTAAAAACTTTATTTAATTTTTTTAAATCTTTAAGATCAAATTTATAAAATTTTACTTTAGAAGGAATATTTGATTTATATCCTCCTGACATATCATCAATACCAATAACCTCATATGAGGTATTATTAATAATCCAATCTGCTAATCTACTTCCTAATAAACCTGCTACTCCTGTAATTAATATTTTATTCATTTATAAAATTATTAAATTCTTTATCTATGTTATTTTTATTTTTTGATCTACCCTCATTACTTTTTCTAAGTCTTTTTTCTTCTTTCATAACTATATTAAGTCTAGCTCTATCTGATTCACCAATATGAATATCATTAGTAACTAATTCTGAAATTTCTTCTATAATGTTACTAGCAGTAAATGTACGTTTTTCATCTAGGTAATCATAGGATTTTTTATTATAAACTTCTAAAAATAATTCTGTTAGCTTTTTTTTAATTTCATTAATAATATGTTTTTGATGGATAGATTTTTTTTCCAATTTATCCTTTTCAAAGAAAAATAACTTTATATTTTCAGTTATTAATCTATCTAATAAAGCTGATAGGGTGTCTATGTTTGTAATTCTCATGTTATATAATTATGTTTAACTAAATCCCAAGTTTGTTTCATTATTTGAGGTCTTTGATCTTTTGGGATACCATTAAATATCCAATTATATCCATACTTAATAAAGTAAGGAGTATTATCTTCTTTTAATTGCCAATTATGACCAAATAAAGATTTTCTATGCATATGTGTAAGTTTAAATCCCATAGGTAAATCTATATTAACATTAACATTATTAATTTGGAGCCAATAGTTTAATGGAGTTTGTTCTGTTCCTTTTTTAACTATTTTATCTTGAAGCTCTACTAATTTATCTATATTTTCTATATAATGTTTTTTAAATTCATTAATCAATTTTTTATGATCTTTATTAAAAATTATAAAACCTGAATTGATATATTTTGATTGGTCTAATTTAAAATTATTATAGAAACTTTTATAACCTATAATAGAATCATAAATCCACTTCATATTATCTATATCTCTCCAAGCTGTAAACTTTCTATTAGTTAGATTAAAAAAATTAGGAGCATCCCATTTAATCATACATGAACTATCTACTAAACATATTTGGTCATAATCTATATTTTTTCTTTCTAATTCATCAAAAACAAAAATAATTTTCTGCCAGTTTATTCTATATTTAAATAAATCTTTTTCAACAGGTTCATCAAATTCAACAAATAAACAATCATTCTTTTTACACCAATATTTCCAAGTATTTTTTGAGTAATCAAAATATTCATAGTTTCCATATTTAGATGAAAGATCTTTATTTTTTACTCCTATCCAGTATATAATATTCTTTTTCATGAGGTAAATTCTTTTAATTCTTGGAGTTGTTGTTTAATATTGGCAGTTTTTATATTGCCTGATAGTCTTCTATCAGTGCCTTTTTCAACTTTATTAATTTTTATATTTTTATCCCAAATTTGAGATATTGTTTTTAATAAATTATATTTTGATATAGTCTCACCTTGTAATATAGTTTCAATTTTAAAAGAATTCCATTCTAACATTATATCATAACAATATTTTGACCATTCTAATGTTGTATTACCAGTCCAAATAGCTTTTGTATAACCATCAACTTCTCCTTCTTGTGATAAAAACCATTCTAATAAACTGGCATTACCTTCTAATTCAGTCCCAAGTATTGATGTTTTTATTATTTTAGTTTGTAATCCTTCTATTACGATATAATCTGTAGCTTTTCTTTTAGAAATACCATAACTATCATTATCATCACAATCTGTACCTGGATGGATAACTTTACAAGGAGCATTTTGGTCAAGCCAAATGGGTAATTCATAATTTATATTAAATTTTGTTCTACGTTGTGGTATAGCTCCAATACAATTAACAACAAAATCAATATTAGAATTTTTAATATGATTTTTCATCTCCATTGAGGGCCACCTATATTTACATATTTGTATTTCAACATTCTGGGATGCTAGATACTTATGGACCATATGTCCTAACATTCCTTTATGACCTAATATCATTACTTTCATAATTCTAAATTTCCTTTTAAATTATCTTGATTACTATGTAGATTCACAACTTTTATTTTTGATTTACATTTTCCAAACCACCACTGCATTTCACAATAACTACTACCCATAGATGATATAAGTAAGTCATTTAATCCTCCTAAGTATAAATCTATTACACTATCTTGGGTTCCTTCAACTGTATTATAATCACCAAAAAATGTTCTTTTGGGAGTGTATATAACTTGACTCTTATATTTATTTAAAATTTTATCAAATGTTTCTTGATGGTCACAGGTAATAAAAAATGTTTTATCTTTATATTGATCTAATATTGAGAATACTCTATTGATATCAAAATGTTGACCCATAGAGATTTTATTTTTTTCTTCATCTAGATATGTGCGTATTGCAAATGTGATTGTATTTTTATCAAATAGTTGTTTATATTTATTAACTTGATTTTGTATATAAGAGACTGGTTTTAGGTTAGAGATTACTTTTATATATTTAGATTTTATTTCTTCAGGTATATGTTGAGTCCAATTAGATCCATAGATTCTATCAAGAAGATTAATATCAACTTCATTTCCAATTTGTATAAATTTAAAGTCACTATATAATTGTAGATGTTTATATTTTGATTGACATTTATCAAGAGATGTAAAAGTTTCATAAGGCATATCAAATAAATCAGAGAAACTGCATTGTAATCCACGTCTTTCAGTTGCATAGGGCCATACTAGTTTAATATTATCCTCAACTCTCATAGTTGAAAGAAGACATTTAATACGATTATTTAGTCCACCTAAGGGGTTACATATTATCATAATCCACCAGTTAATTTTACTGTTGTTCCGTTAATATATTCATTTTTAATTATAAAATCTATAGTTTGAGCTATTTCTTTAGGAGAACCTAGTCTTTGGGATGGAATTTTTTTAATGGTTTCTTTTAAGAATTCTTTAGGTAATGTATAAGTTAAACCACCATCCATATAACCTAATTGTATACAATTAGCTGTTATATTTTTTGAGGCATTTTCAAGGCATATAGTTTTAACTAGATTTTCATAATAGGCTTTGCAAGCTGCATATATTGAAGTACCCATTATATTTTTATCTACTGTTATACTAGATGCTAAAATTATTCTACCAAAATTTTGTTTTCTCATTACAGATAATGCCTCTGATATACATTTAGTTACTCCATAAATATTAATATTAATCTGTTTAGATAATTCATCATCACATTCTTTATATTTATGAAGAAAGTTATTTGAATTATAGTTTGTAAATAATATAACTACCTCAGTATTAGGATTATTATAAAAATAATTTGATATGTCATTTTTATTTGTTACATCTACATATTGAGAACTAATAGATGATATATTATAATTTTTTAATTCTTTAATGACTTGTGATCCAAGACCACCTGAACCACCAAAAAATGCTATCTTTTTCATAACTTATACTTTAATATAATATAACAAGTTCCTTTTAAAAAACCAAGTTATTTTATATTTTATGTTTTAATATATTTTTTGATGATAAATCTTTTTTAGAATATTTACCTTTAGTTATGTTAGAAAACATAGGAGAATAATAATGACTACCCCCTTCAAAATAAAAATGTGTTGCTTGGGCATATCTAGTAGAATTTAGATTGGTTATTGGGGCCCCACCATGTAATAAATTAGATGCCCAAATAATACATTGTCCTTTTTTGCCTAGCCATTGTTTTTTATTACTACCCATAGATTCTAATAATTGGGTTAAGAAGTTCTCATACTCACTATAATTCTCAAATTGATCTCCATATTTTACCACAGGTAAATTTAAATGTTGAAAGTTATAATGAGGCCATTTATGAGAACCAGGTACTATATTTAAAGGTCCACAATCCTCAGTTATATCCTGTAAAGCTGTCCATGTACCAACCATCCATCGTTGAGGTTCTGTGTAAAAATGAATAGAATCTTGATGTAGGGGTTGATTACTTCCTTTTAAAAAATTAATTGTTTGGAATGGAATTGGATTTCTTCCATATAATAATTTTAAAGTATCTATAATTTTTGGATGTTTTGCTAAAGATAATACATTTGGTATTGTTTTCCATGCTTCAAATATTCTTGGTGAATCTGAGTAGTGATATTCATTATTTTGAGTTTTTAATAATTCTAACTCATTTTTAACGTCATCTAATAATGTATTAATAAATTTATTTGTTAATTCTAAATCTATCACAATATAACCATCTTTATTATATTTTACTAATATTTCTTTTTCCAGATCTGTATAATTGCTATTTTCTAGTATTTTATTAAAAAATGGAGATTCAATCCATGGAATATCTAGTCCTTTTTTATCTGTAAAATAATTTTTCATATTATTAATGTGGTTTTAAAAAGGTTTTGTCTTTTGAGTACTTTAATACATTTTGTTTATTACGAGATTTATGTAATTTTAAAGGAGAACCTAAAAATATGTTCCATTTAGATAAATTATTTTTTGTATATACAAAACTTTTAGCACCTATAGTACATCCTTCAGGTATAGTTACTCCTGGGAATATCATTACATCAGAAGCAATACCTGAGTAGTTTTTAAGTATTATGTCACCTCTATAAATTTTATTATTACCCCAAAATTCATTAACAGGTCCTGATTCTCCACTATAATCTTCAGAAGCACAAAATAGTTTAGAACCATAACCAATAAAGGTCCAATCCCCTAATGTAATTTTATGATTCTTCCCCCCTCCTAATACAGTATGAGAACATATTTGTACATAATTCCCAACTTCTAAAGAAGTTGTTATTAATGAAAAAGGATCTATTCTAACATTATCATGTAATATAACATTTTTAGGATTGGTAAAAATAACATTTTGTCCAATAAAAACATTTTCCCCACAATATCCTAATTCTTTTTTTATATTTTCATTCCATCCTACCATTACCAACCTTTTTTTATACAATTAACTATATGTTCTCGATCTTTTTTTGTAACCCACCAACCTACAGGAATGCATATCATTTGTTCTACTACTTTATCTAAAGTTGGGAGTGATGATATATAATCCTGCATACAAGTATGTTTATCATTACGTTCATGAACTCTGCTAACAGCTATTTTGTTTTTTTCCATCATCCTCATAAAATTATCTCTATTATCTACTTTTATAGTATATATCCAATAACTAGACTCATGATCTGGTTTATTTTCTAATAGAGTAATTCCCTCAACATTCTTTAGTTCTTTATTATAATATAAAGCATTTTTTTTATGTTTACTTATAACATTTTCATCTACTTCTTTTAAATTAGATAAACCTATTGAAGCACATACATCATTCATATGAAATTTATATCCCCATTCTTTAATATCTTCTTCACATCTAAAATCTTTACGGCTAGTATTTTCTCTATCAATCCCATACCAACGTAATAATTTTCCTCTATCAAATAGTTGTTTATGAGGTACTGATAAAAGTCCTCCATCTACACAAGTCATATGTTTTATAGCTTGGAAACTAAAAGTGCATATGTTACCATGACTACCAATTTTTTTACCTTTATATGAGGATCCAAAGGCATGAGCACAATCTTCTATAATAGTTGGTTTAAATCCATATAAACTAAAGCATTTTTCTTGTATTAGTTTTAATTTATCTAAATCTAAAGGATATCCTCCCCAATGTACCACATATATAATTTTAGTTGTTGGAGATAATTTTCTTTCTAAATCTTTAAGATCCATATTTAGAGTATTTTCATCTACATCAACCCATTTAATTTTTAACCCATTAGCTAGTACTGGGAAGTTAGTTGCTGTACATGTTAAAGGGGTACATAGTACTTCTTCACCTTCTTTTACTCCCGGCCATTTTTCATAAGGGGATTTTAACATATGTATTGCTAAATGTTCTGCAGAAGTAGCAGCATTAGTAGTTAGCAAATAATCATGATGAAACCATTCTTTAAGATGGGATTCTAACTCATCTACTTTTGGACCCTGACCAATAAAACCGCTATTTAATACCTCAGTCACATTTTTAGATGCCTGTTTTGACATATATACTTTAAAAAGTGGAATCATATTTTTATTTTTTATTAATTTATTAATTTACTTTTATTTAAAATATAGTTTAAACTTTTAAGTATTTCATTTCTATGTTTAGTCATAGTACTTCTAAGATTTATATTATCATGAATCCATGTATTAGCTATAAACATATCAACAACAGACCCTGGATCTATTACTATTTTATTTATTCCAAGTTTCCATAATCTGCTGGCTGCTACTCTTGATGAAAATCCTGAAGCTAATATGATAACATCAACCTCATCTATTACATCTAAAATCTCAGGAAACCATTTATCTATATTTGCATAACTATTAGTACTTGGGGTTTGTACATGATGCTTTACATTTCCTAATATAGTTTCAACATTTTCATGCCAGTATTGATTAACCCATAATTTCTTTTTACTATATAAGGATTTTGTAAATTCTAAAAATTTATCTGGTTTATATACAAAATTACTTTCAAAAGTAGGATGGCTATAAAAATCAAATCTTTCTATTATTTTTTTATTATACATTAATTCCTTTATTTTATTATGCATTTTAATCCCCCCATCTGTAGTATTTATACTATCTAAATTTAAAGATCCAGCAACCCAATAATTATCATCTAGAATATTCCACGCATTATATAATTCTTGTTGAAATTCTTTAGTAACTATAAATTGATTAGATCTTCCCATAATATCTCCAACATATTCAGGATACATAGAGTATATATCCCCATCTCCATATCTAACATAATAAAAAGGTTCATCTTTTTTATGATTTTTTAAATGTTCAATAATTATATCCAAGGTTTTATAATCATCTATTGTTTGAAATGTTTTTGATTCTAAATCCATAAAATTATTTTTTGTTTTTTTCTTTAAAATATTCTTTAACCCAATAAATAACATAATTAATATCATCTTCAGTCATACAATTATGACAAGGAAGACTAATTAAACGTAACCATTCTTTATCAGCTACTGGATACTCTCTATTTTGTTCTAATACTTTAAATTTATGTAAGGGTTTAAAATGTACTGAGGTATGTATTTTTTTATTTGCTAGATAATTTATTAGATCATCTCTATCTTCAGGATTAACTTTAGCACAATAATATTGAACTGTTTCTGAATGGGGTGGGATTTGAATTAGGTGGTTTAATTCTTTATTATATCTACTTTGAATATATCTTCTCCATTTTAAATGTTTTGGGAGTTTTTTCATTTGTTCTAAACATAAAGCAGCTTGAATATCAATCATATAACACTTTATACCTAATTTTTCAATATCATAATCCCAAGCATATCCAGGTTTGTCATTTTGAGAATTTTTAACTCTAGAATATGTACTAGATATTCCTAACCAAGTTAAAGGAGCCATTTTATCATATAATTCTTTACTATTTGTTGTTATCATTCCTCCATCACCACAAGGCATTGTTTTAACAGCTTGAAATGACCAAACAGCTACATCTCCTTTAGTACCAGCACCAGGAGTATAACAACTATGAGCACAATCCTCAATAATTAATCCCTTATAAAATTTTCTAATCTCATCTATAGGAGCAGGAACTCCTGCTTGATTAACAGCTATGATTGCTTTTGTATTTGACTTTAAACTTTTTTTTACATCTTCTGGGTCTAAACACATAGTTATTGGATCAACATCTACTATATTTGAAGTACAATTATTCCATAAGGGAACTACAGCAGTTGTCATAAAACTTATAGTTGGATTAATAACATCACCATCTTTTATATCTAATGCTTTTAGAACTAAATCTTGTCCACTTGTAGCACTATTTACAGCTATAGCATATTTAGCCCCTACCATTTTAGCAAACTCTTTTTCAAATTGAGCTACTTTAGGACCTTTACCCCACCAACCACTTTTTATAACTTCTGCTACAGCATCTATTTCTTCTTGCCCTCCATTTGGTTTTAATACAGGAAGTATGACATCTCTAATTTTCATAAATTTTTTAAGTTTTAAATTCTTTTATTGATTTTATTATATACTCTATATTTTTTTGAGTTAGACTTTGATGTAAAGGTAAATTTAAAGTATGTGTAGCTGCCCATTCAGCATTAGGTAAACTAACATTTGATTTGTAAAATTTTACCCAATGTAAAGGATAATATCTAAATGTAGTGTATATACCACAATCTCTTAAGTGTCTAGCTAACTTATTTCTATCTAATTCAGATTTTAACTGGATATGATACATATAATAAGAGCTTTCATTAAATACAGAAATAGGTTTAGGTATTTCTAACCAAGATAAAGTTTTTAATTCTTCATTATAAGTGTTATGTAATAATTTACGAGTTGCTAAAAATTTATCAACTTTTTTTAATTGTTCTATTCCAATAGCAGCTGATAAATCATTCATAGTAGCTTTAGAACCTGCTAATTCTACATCAAATTCCCACCATTTATCATCAACAGGATTTGAGGCTCCACTTGATTTTAGTCCTAAATAAGTATTATATTTTATCTGTTGAAGAATATTTTTATCATGACAATATATCATTCCCCCATCACCAGTGGTTATAATTTTCATAGGATCAAATGACCATAGTCCCATATCTCCAAAAGTTCCAGTACTTTTTCCTTTTACTTTTGAAAAAGGACTGCTAGCATTATCTTCTATTAATTTTATATTATGCTTTTTACAAAGTTCTAATATACTTTCAATATCACAAGGAACACCTGCATAATGTAATATTATAATAGCTTTGGTTTTTTCAGTAATACATTTTTCAATATCAGATACTCTAGGGTTTAAAGTGTTAGGATCTACATCACAAAAAATAGGTTGAGCTTTTTTAGATATAACAGCATTAGCTGCTGCTACAAAACTTATACTTGGTATAATTACTTCATCATTTTCATTAACATAAACATTTACAGCTTGAAATAGAGCTTCAGAACAACAAGAAATAGTTGTAAAATATTTAGAAGAAGGAGAGGCTATACCTACTCCAAAATTAACATTAACAAGCTTTTTAGCAAACATCTTTACAAATTCATCTTGTTTAGTTCCATTCCGTCCATAACCTAGCCAATTAGAGTCAAAAACATCTTTAACGGCATTTAATTCTTCTTTTCCTAATAATGGTTGATAAATATTAATCATATTATTAATATAACATTTAATTATTAGTTCTCCAAACTATTTAAATATTCCTTTACCCAATTTATAAATAAATCTATATTATCTTGAGAATGGATTAATTGTTCATATACTATAGGTAACATTTGCCCCCCAAATTTAAATACATTTTCATTCCAAAAATCAATTGGAGCTTGAGGCATATTTAAAATATCTTGAGGTGAGATTATAATTACATCTTTACCAACAAAAGGTGGGACATATAAATGACTTCTAAAGTCACCTTCTGTAAAGAATACACAAGCTTCAGCATTTTTAATTAATGAAACTTGATCATTAAAATTATCACAAGAAATTGTTTCAAATCTTTCATCATCAAATTTTGAAAAACTATCATCCTTCTTTCCAGTGTTGAAATCTAATAATAAAATTTTAATTCCTAATGATTTTAAGCTATCTAAAATTTTAGAATAATCAATTTTTACTTTAGATCTTTGAACATGGGTTCTCCAAGCTGTTTGAAGTAATATATAGGGTTCTTTTACTTGTCTAGGAGAATCAAAATCACAAAGTTTTGTAAAAATGTTATTATTTAAATCTAAATAGTTATGATGGATTTTATATATTCCATTTTTAAAACCATTAGGTAAATAATGACCTGTACCAAAATTTACTCCATCAATTGAATTTTTATCACTACTAAAAATCCATTTAAATTCTTTAATATTTGGAAACTTTTTTTTAAAAAAATCTTTTATATCATTCTCTATTTTATAAGTTCCATTTTCACAACATTTAATATTAAAGTTTTGATTTTCATAACAAATTTTACAAATACTAGTAGTTCCCCCACCTATACTATTTTTAAATGACTTAATATTGGATATATCTAAATAATAGTCAGCAAACTCATAAATATGTTCTAATCCTTTTCTAGAACATATGAATATTCTGTCTTCAGATTGTTTATATTCTTTTACCCATTTTCTAATATTACCCTGCCATTGAAACAATTCATAACCAAATTCCCCAGTGTATGCAAATACATAGTCCATTTAAGTTTATTTTAAAATATTTAATATTGTTTGTCTAATAGCATCATATGAATAAGTTTTACATAATTTACTATAAGCATCTTGTATTATTAATTCTCTATAGTCTTTATCTAATATTATTTTTTCCATTTCTAATTCTAATTTTTTTACATCTAGAGTATTAGTTGAGGGGTATAAATAACTATTAGCATCATTATTTCCTCCAAACATTATAGTACCTGTAGATGGACATAATGTACTTTGTTGACCATAACTTGTAGTAGGATCCATATTAACCATAAATAAACATTTACTCCAAGATTCTATATGGATTTTTAACTGATCATTACCATGTATTCTATGATCTGTATATTTTTCAAATATTGGGATGTTAAATTTATTAGATAAATGTGTAGCTATTTCTTTTGTATTAGCATTTCTATGTGTCTGATGATGTTGATAGCAAAATATTGAAAGAGTTTTATCAACATAATAATTATCTTGTAAATAGTCTATATTTACAGGTTGAGGAATCCAATGTAATTTTTTACTTGATAAAAGTTGAAATTCTTTACTAATAGGATTATTTAAACTCATTGGAGTAGATACAGCATCTGCTTCATTAAAAAGATTTTTTCTAAATTCTGCATTATTAGTTTTACTATTATCCCCAATACTTAACATTTCTTTAACTGAGGCTATTATAAAAGCATTTGGGAATTTTTTTCTTAAAATAGAAATAGTAACTTCTTTAATATTATCATTAGCAAACATTATAATATCTAAATCTTCATTTATAAGATGTAGATCAGATATATTTAAATAATATCCATCAAATAAAAAAGGATAATTCCAAAATCCCATAAAAAACTCATTTCCTATACTATGGCTATAACTGTATGGTTGCCCATCTAAAGTATAGGCTTTACCATTATTCACTTTATAACTTTTAACAACAAATGCTTGACTTATTAATGCAAATTTCATGATTCAATTTTTATTGTATTTAATTCTTTAAAAATATTATAAGTATGTAATACTAAATTTTCAGGATTATATTGTTCAAGGAGTAAGTTCCTAGCATTCTCAGTTAAGTAAGGTTGTAATTCTTTAAAATTTGATAGGACATAATCAACTTTTTCTTCTAGGTCACTAAAGTCTTCCTTACAAGCTATATAAGTTTTATCTTCTATATACATATTTGGAGTAGTACTAACCCAGTCTATTTTTGGTTTTATTAAAACTGAACCAAATTGATGGGCTTGGACATCACGTGGTGCTCCATAAGCCCCAAACCCATAAGGTGAAAAGACTATTTTAGAATCATACATATTTTGAATATACTCTTGTTCAGGAATTCTTTTACCATCTATTAATTTGCAAGCATTATATTTAGGATTATTAATTAAGTCATAAACAGGTTTTCTATTTTTATTATAGTAAGGAGTTTGACATAATTTATGTTCATAAACATTTTTCATTAATGGATATTGAAACATTCCACATAAATCATATTTTTTATTACTATTATAATTAAAAAATTTAAATTTACCATCAGGAAAGAAAGTATTACCCCAATTAGTACCAGAAAGTTTCATTTTAGGTTTTAACTTATTAATATCAGGAACTTTATATTCTCCCTCACCCCAATACATTCTTCCATTAATCCATCCTTTTTTATATAAGTCAAAATCATTTAGATAAACAGTTTTTAAAAATAAAAGAGCATTAGATTCTCTAAAAACATCAATAGTACCCATTAAACTTGTAGAATCTTGCCCATCAATAATAAAATAATCACCTGTTATTTTTGATAAAAATTCTAATCCTTTACTATTAGATTTTTCTAAAGACAATTTTTTATCTATAATACTAGCCTGACCTACAAAAGCATAATCATAGTCAGGAGAATCTAGTGTAAACTCTATTCCAACTTGTTTAAATATTTCTTTATTAACCCAATAATAGCGAAAAGTAGTTTCATTGCGGTGAATATGATAGTCTAATAGTTTAACTTTTATCATTTTTTATTTTTTAATACCCCAAAAGTATAAATCACAATGATTAGTTTCAATATCAAATTTATAATATGAAAAAATATTATCTATATTAATACATTCTCTTATATCTTCTTCAGTTACATTTTTATAGTATTCATTATCCCACTCTTCATTAAAAACATTAGGCATAGTGATCCAATTTTCTGAAGAATTACCTTGTTGAGTTTTATAATTCTCTCTATCAATTTTATCTTGTGTCTTTGTTCCATGAACCGGTCTTCCTGTTGTAGCACATGAAAATATAAAAAATCCATTTGGTTTTAACATACGAACTGCATTTTGTATACTTTCTTTATAAAATGGATTATGTTCCCAACACTCACAGGATATAATAGTATCAAAGGTTTCATTAGGTGCATCATATTCATTAGCAGGGCATACAACATCAACTCCTTTACCTGGACCTATATCTAGACCAATAAATTTACAGTTATCAAACCATGGTTCTTCATTTCCATTCACATTAAAAGAACCAATATCTAAAACTTTTTTATTTGCAAAAGCTTGAGGAAATTGGGATTTCATTTTATCTAAATAATCTTTTTGTTCTTTATGAGCCATATTATAAGGTATTGTAGTAATTATTTTGTTTTTCTTGTCTTTTTATTGTTTTAGGATGTTTTAAACACCAAGGTTCTTCTAAAGGTAAGTGTGATATAGTTTTATATCCTTCAAGTACTTCATGAACTTTATTTTTCCATTTTATTTTACTATCATTTTTATAAATCCTCCATTGATAGTCAGGGAAATTAACCCATCCTTTTTCATCTATCCTCCAACCCCATTTTTGAATATGTTCTTGAGTTAGACCTTCTACAGTGTTAATTCTAGGTACTTTAAGTACATCAACTTTATTATATTGAAGTATCATAGGTAAATTATCTAAAACATACTTTGAAATTATTTCATCAGCATCAATTTGATAAACATAGTCCCCATTACAGTAAGAAGTTAATAAATTTTTCCAATCTGCAAAATGTTTGTTAAATGGTGATTTTTGTAAAGTATAATATTCAATAATTGAATTATAATGATCTAATACCTGTTCAACTTCTTTTGTACCA
>TARA_R110000737_G_scaffold91361_7_pt1 | contig 18342 bp, 29 predicted proteins | sample TARA_R110000737 | Tara Oceans TARA_R110000737 (sample SAMEA4398027) | marine metagenome | biome: Polar Biome; feature: [SRF] surface water layer (ENVO:00010504); material: water (ENVO:00002006), including particulate matter (ENVO:01000060) such as... | depth 5 m
TATACTGTCAGGTATACCAAAGCATGCAGTTAGTGCCCTAAGCCCTCTTATAGTCCCTTTTCCTTTTGTTAGTAAGGGTAGGTTATGGTATATTCGTTTATACACCTCTTGTTTATAGCTTTGCTTAGCCATAGGCTGTTGGTAAGCAAGGTTACTTCCAGAGGTTATTACTTTAATATGATTTATATCTTCACTTCCAGTCTGATATGTTTCCCCTACATAAGAGGAGAATAAATTATCTATATTTTCATTTCCATCGTATAGGTTTATACCAAAAGACTGTACTACTTCTCTTACTATATCTTTACTTACACCAAAGTCTATCCTATTATCAGAATCGTATTTATCTGTAACGGCTTTAGAGTATATCCATAAGTTATCAAAATGATGTGCGATCATATGCACAAACATTAAGTAAGATGTATTGTTAGCATCTTCTCTTATAAAGTTAGGAATAGTGTTTATTAAAATATCAAAATTACTAAAGTCGTAGTTATTAGCAACTGCTATTTGACTATTAAACCAGGTTGTAGCTTCTGAAGTATTACTAGCATAGTTACTGTACGGTTTAGTACTATTGGATTTAGGCCAAGAAGAAGATCCACTATTAAAGTATAAGTGTCTATCGTAATGATCAAAATTATCTACTATCCCCTCTATAAGTCCGTTATAGTATGCTTTACTTCCAGATATTCCTGTTCCTATATAAGTACCTGCTGTAGCTGTATCTAAACTAGTTCTATAAGAATTTACTAGGTCTAACTTGTATTTGAAGTTTCTTAACCTTTCTTCTGCAGAAGAGAAGTGTACAAAATTGCTATAGTCTGAGTGGTTTATAGATACGTTTACGCTTTTTTCCTTAAGTAAAGAGTGTAGCTCATAATTAGAACCTGTTACTGGGTAGCTAAATAAGTCGTTATAGTCTAAGTATTCTGTTGGACTATCTGAAGTTTCTGATATGGGAATGCTGAAGTTTGGTCCTCTAAGGTATTCAATAGATTCTTTTTCCTCTATAAAATCAGCTTCTATATTAAAAGCAATTGTGTTAGATACAATCTCTGATATAGTTACTTGGTCCTTACTTACAACTGTATTAGGAAGAGGTTTCATCAGTTTTATAACCACGGAGTAACCTTTAGTTACTTCTTCTGATGTTATGTTTATACCTACTAGGGATGTATCGTTACTTAAATTTACGTAGAACTCAGAAAAGTATGCTTCTTGTTCTAGTTTACTTGTAAATGCTTCAGTATAGGTTTTAGTTTGTTCGTCAGTTAACCCTAATGCAAACAGTCTAATTTCTGTTCTATCAGGTGATATCTGGTCTATATAGAAGTTTCCTCCTGATCTGTTATCTGTGTAAGGGTTATTTAAGAAGCTATATACTACGTTAACATCTCCTGCTTCATATCCATTTGCAATAATATCGTCTATAGGACTTAAAGTAATCTGACTAGCTCCTGATTGGCCTGCTGATACAGCGTTAAGGAGCTCACTATATCTTTTGTAATTTGAATTAGAGAGTAAGAGAGTGTTCTGAATTGAGTATATTTCAAGTTTTAATTGATTCCTGTTAGACTCAAAGAACGTGTTAATAGAATAATCACTAACTATATCAGTTACTTTTTTATCTATTACCAACTCTTCTTTTATCTCTGAAGCTGAGGTGGGGTTTACTATGTAATTAACCTCTTGCATTTGCTAATTTTGTATTTAAGTCAAGAATCTCTTGTTGATTCTGTAATAGGTTTTCTCTCAAATTAGCTATCTCATCTAATAGAGGCTGTATATCTTCTGTTTCTTTGTCTATTCCTACTAGTTCGTTGCTTCTTTTAACTAGGTACTCATGAGATTCTTCAGGTCCATTTACTGTTATATCCATATAGAGTCTTTCGTATTCGTTAAAAAACTCGTCTACAGTTAATTCTACTACAGCAGGAGCAGGTTGAGCAAAGGTTTTAAAGTCTCTATCGACTACTTTGTCAAATTCTTCTTTTGTGTATACAGTTTTTTCAATCTTAATATCATTAGCCATTTCTTACAACTTTGAATATGTTTTTATTATCAATTACTAAGTCACTCCCGTTCAGAGTTGTTTTTATTAACAGCCTATAGTACCTTTCTGGTTGTAGTGTATCCATATATACATCGAAGAAACTTCCGTTACTATCGTAGGATACCTTAGTATAGTTAGTATCAAAATCAATAATCATTTCTTCACTATATTCATCTCGTATACCCCAATATGTAGTCGCTGGTAGTCTATAGTTTGTCGTGTAGATAGAAGCTGTTACAAATGTTCTCGGTGGATATTTAGGTCGTGCAGCTAATCTAAATCTACTTTTATCTGAGTCTGTGTATTCCGGTTTAGCGTTCTTTATACTAATGGTTGCTATGTCTGTTGTAAGTTCAGTTAAAGAGCCAGCTGTTGAGGAGTCGTCCCATTTAAACTGCAGGTAAGGTGGAAATATGGTATTTGTATCAGATCCAAAGTACTTTAAGTGTATGCTTGCACTAGTGTATCCTTCGTATGCAGATTCCATTCTCAATAACCATCCATTATTATTTATAGAGCTGCTTGCAAATGCTTTAGTAGCAGATGTTACGTCCATATTAATATCATAAGTAGATGTCTTATCGAAAGCTTGCGAGCTTTGGGATACTGCTAAATAGTCTCCTCCTAGAGTAGTCCATTGAGTTGTTGCTGCATCCTTATATTTCCAGGTTGCTCCTGTTCTATTTACAGGATTATCTGCTTGTTTACCTGTCCCTTCTGTCCAGGGGGAGGAAACTGGATTAGCGTATACTGTAAAAGATGTTGGTATTTCTCCAGCTGTTGCTAGAGCTAGGTTAATACTTGCAGAATAATTTCCTGATACTTTATCTGTTAATGCAGAAGTTATGTCTGACTGTTTAAATTGTATTAGAGTTCTACTAGTTCTACCTGTAAGTGGAAAACTAGGATCAGGATAACCCCCTATTTCTAAAATCTCATCACGACCAGCATTTCCATACAAACCAGCAATAGTTGGTGTGCTGAATAGAAAGGTGTCTTTTTCTGGATATATTCTATATACTGCCATTGTTTATAATGTTGTTATACGTCCTTCAATATCGGAATTCGGATATTTTATTTCAAATATACATGGATCATATGAAGGGTATACTATGTTATTTCTAGTAGCTCCTTTTACATCGTATGCGTATGTTGAATATTTACCGCCTGTTAAATTATCTACTTCTACTGTTTTTACTGTTTGTACTCCTTTTACTTTATCTAATAATGTATATATGCTAGATAAGTTAATAGGTTGGTTAATGTTCCATTTACTTATACTAAAATACTCTTTAAGTTCTTCTGTACAAGAAAGAAGTACGTCTCTAGAAGAAACATTTGGAAGAGCTACTATCTCAAATTTTACTTTTATATTAACTATGAATGCATCTTTAAGATTAATTGCATCAGTAAGCATTATATATTGAGAAAGGTATTTTTTAAGGTTAGCTTTTAAAGACGAACTAGTACTTACTAATTTTTTATTAATATCGTACCCTAACGTATACATACTTAATGCTAAAGAATTAACATCAGAATTTTGCTGTTCACTATTTAAAGTAGCTAATCCCTTACTAACATATACTTTAGCAACTGATCCGAATTGAGTAGGCATTGATAATGCTCTTACTGTGAAGTCGTTTTCTGTTACCATTCTTTGTTGCTCAGCAAATGAACGGAGAGAGTTTTGTCTAAGTTCATCAATTGAATCACCGTCTCCTCCACCTGTAGCAGCTTCAACGTTGTTAAATGCTAGTGTTGAAGTATAAGAGTCGTCTATAGCTGATGTTGCTACGGTTCCGAGTGCTGTAATAGAGTTTGCTGGAGCATTTGATGCTACTCCTCCTCCTACTATATAGGTTATAATTAATGTAGTATTTGTAGGTGATATACCGTATGCACCTGTAAAGAGAAAATTAGAGGGATCATAAGCATAGTCTAATTTATTAACGTCTTGCTTAGTTCCTGTTATCTGTTCATTTGGGTTTGGAAGGAAAGAATCATTATCTGTCCCAGTTATACCGGACCCAAATTGTATTTGTAATACTCCTTTTGAGGTAAACCTGGTAACAAACCTTCTTGGTGCTTTAACTAAATTAAGGGTAGAGGGGACTAAGTTACTATCTGTTGCACTATTTGTTACCTCTTGAAATACGGTATCTTGACCTAAAAAAGGGACCTCTTTCCATTCATTGCCATCACTATCTACTATACTTTGTACTTTTACTATATTAGTGTCTCCTAACTCTATAGTAGCAAATTTCTCTGCTGTTGTAAAGGTTGAAGTTGTAACTTTTGGTGCTCCTGAAGTAACTAGTACTTTTTTGGATAATAAAAATTCAGCAGGTTGTCCTCCGTCTAGTGAAAAGATAGTTACGTCTGTTGGATCGTAGGAACTAGAAAAACTAAAGTCAATTGGTTCAGAAGTTGTAAAAGTGGTTGAACCTGATATAGTTGATGTTACTGTGGCTCCTTCAGTGATTTTTAATGCTTGATTATAGTTAGGAGTGTAGGTTGAACCTTGTGCAGCTACTCTCTGCGTAACTGTTAATACTGTGCTAGATACAGCTGAAACTTTAGGTCTGTATCCCATCATGTACGCTAAAGAGTATAGATTAGATGGGTTCTTCGCGTGTTGTAGGAAAGTTTCCTGAAGTTGTGTATCTTGGTAGAAGGATAGTACATCTCCTAGGTATGAGGCCATTTCTATAAACATCATACCGGGTGATGTAGGTGAGAAGTCGTTGTAGGCGTCGGGGAAATAGTTCTTAGCTAATTCTATCAGCCCTTGTCTGAAGTCTCCAAACTCCTTATTTACGTACTTTATGTCTCTTTCTTGTTGTGCCATTATTGTTCGAAGTTAATAATTACTTCATCTTCTATGTTAGTATCTTGAACAGTGTACGACATTGCAAACTGAACTGTGTATGTGTCTGGGTCTCCTACTGTAGTTAGGTTAACTATATTTACTCTAGGAAATAATACTTCCATATCTCTTTCTACAGTTGATTGAATTTGACTAACCTTTTCTTGTGTTAGGTTGTCAAAAAGTAAGTTCTGTAACCTATTCCCAAAATTAGGATTCATAAAGCGTTCTCCTTTGGCTGTTAAGAAGTAATTAATTATATTGGTTTTAAGTGCATCTTTAGACGTGTAGGTAGAGTTAAAAACAGCTTTTCCAGAAAACGGAAGGGCTACCCCTACTGCTTTACTAGGCTGTGTGTCTATTACGCTAAGTCTTGTTACTTCAAATGCCATTATCTACGTCCTTTTTCTTTATCTTTTTCTATTGAGGCTTTATATATAGCGCCTGCATTTTTTAAAAATGGAAGTGTGGATAAATCTAGACCTGGTGCAGGACCTGTATTTTCTGTCATTCCCATTTGAGATGCTCCTCTTGAAGCAAAATTAGGTGCAATTGGACCTGAGGTTCCTGATATGTTTTTATATTCCTCGTTAGACATGGTGTTAGCAGTCTGATTTAGCATTTCTTCTAACGTGGACGACTTACCTGATGTCCATTGTTGTTTTTTTAATTCTTTTTTCGGTGCCGACCAGCTTGTATTACCAGCTACTGGAGCTGCAGTCATAGTTGTTGGGGCACTGGCTGCTCTAACAGCCTCGTTCATAACTTCTTGTAGTTCTGCCTTTATAGCAGATCTAACTTCTTCTCGTATGATTTTTCTTAATTGATCGAGTTTCATATATATAAATAGTTGTATTATGCAAGTTGATTATCTATTCTGAATTTTATTTCATCTATTAGTACAGTTTCAGAAGAACTGTAGGATTTAGCACCTCTTAGTACTACTATATTGTTTAGGTTTTTAGCTACTGCGAACCTTTGAGGTGCTATAGTAGACCCTTCTACATCTAACTCTACATTTAACTTATATACAGTACCATCTGGTCCTACATGTGAGTACTGTGTATCTGCTAAATTACCCGTTCGTCTATCGGAAGCAGATTGATATGTATCTATTAAATCTTTTAAACTATTTGAATCGTCAAGAGATGGAAGTAGCTCTATAGCGCTGTTAAGTAAATCTGCTGCTTCTGATTGAGCACTTAGTTCTTGTTGTTCGTTGTTATTAGGGTAGTACGTACTTCCGTCAGTATTAAATTGAGTAGTACCAAGGAATATAGGTATAAGAGATGTGAATATATACTCTCCTTTATCATTTAACAGTCCTGCAGCTATTAACTGTTCTTCTGTTAGTTTGCCGTTTGTTACTTCTTCTTTTAGTGCATTTTCTATTTTACAAGCTATAACCGGTAGTTTAACTGATTGTACTTTCTTGTTTATGTTATCTATAAAGAGTATAGACGGTTGTACCATAGCTTCAATAGAGTCTACTTTTTCTTTTATAGCTGCAATCATTTCTAATAAAAGTATTAGCTGTTCTGTAAATTTATTAGTAATAGATATGGGTATACCTACACCAGGGGGAACTGCCTGTGGAATAGGTATGTTACCTATCACATTAATTGCTACTTCTAACCCTATTAATGGGGCTTTTAGTCTAGTAGCCATCTTCTTAACCCTGTTGGTTTTTTTTGCAGTACTGTTTATAACACGTTGCATTTGAGAGATTGTCCTTGAAATTTGATTTAGTTTTTGTAAATGCGGACAGCCTGCTCTTCTAAAGTCGTCTATCACTTCGAATAGCTTACTTAGTACTTTTTGTTTAAGCATACCAAGAGCTTTACCTACTTGCGGGGCAAGGGCTGCTACTAATTCTTGTTTATTTGGAAATTTAATATATGGCATTACTCAGTAAATACTTTTTCGGACATTATTCTCTTAAGTCTAGTTTTTAATAAGGGTATTGAAGGTTTTTGCATATTACCTAATACTACTAGTTTAGCAATTCCTGCTGGTGGAGCTGGTGGTAATGTAGCAAGATTAGTATAGATAGTGTCTAATTCATCTATTATTTCCTCTAACAAGTCTACTGTTCTCTTACCTAGTAGTACCGGTTCGTCTTCTAACCTTTTAGCTGCTTCACCTAAGTATATTTTATCAGCATCGAATGCTACATATTCTTCTCCGTCTACCGCTACTATGTTACTATTTAAGCCGATAGATTCTTTAGCAGATATAAATGCTCCTTCATCTTTAGCGTTAAAAAATAATCTTCCACCGTTTACTATAACCTGCGAACCTTTATATTCTTCAGGAGTTACAGGAGGTTCTATATAGGCTTCTCTTTTGTCATTAGCAGGTTCTATTTCTATCTGATGGTCCGAGGTTAAGTATATTGAGGAAGGATCTTTATTAATATCCTCTTTTACTGGGTTGATTGAGTCTTCAGGCTCTGCTTGTCCATTACTTATTAGAATCGTAGGTTTACCGTTATTATCTTCTACTACAATTGTATTAGACTCTGCTTTAGTTCCGTTAAGTCTAATAGATTGTCCAAATCTTCCTTCTATTATAGTATCACCGGGAAAAGCTCCAAGGGGTGCTATTATTTTTTCTGGGTCAAAGTCCTCTCCATATATGTACCCAGTAAAGTCTTCGTTAGGCATTACATTAACATTGGGATGGTTCCAGCCTGCTACAATACCTGTCCAGTATGTTAAAAGTCCTTCTTTTGATCTATTGATGTTGGTCTTATCGTTCGGGGTGTTCTTTGTAAGTGTGTATACTGATGGGCGTCTTTCTATTACAACTATCTCTCCAGGTACTGGTATCCTTTTAAGAAAAGAGGCATCGCAGTAGGCGAAACTGTTATTTGTTTCATTATCACCAGCTCCATTTTTATAAGGAGTATAAAATACCCCATTAAGACCTTGTGATTTATTATAGTTTTCGTATTCCGGATGGGTTTCGTTTAGTAGTATATCTAAAACTATCCCGAAGGACACTCCGCCGGAGGATGAAGAATCGCCGGTTGAACTATTACTCATTTGGCTTCCACCTGAAAAGGTATTTAGACTATACGGATTGTTCGCCATCTTTACTTTCTTCTATTTTTACTTGTGTCTCACTGTCTAGTGCTTCTTGCTCCTCTAATAAGTCTTGTAGTTCTGAGAGGTCAAACATCTCATCTCCTGATCCATTTGCATTTGCTGTTTCAATCCTCTGTACTATAGTAGCTAGTTTAATTAAAGCGTCATCGTTTTTTACTTGAATTTCCATGTACTCTTTAATCATGGGTACAATTAAAGTAGCATCTCCTATATTCTCTATAAGAGGTTTTAATTCGTTTATTAGGCTTTTTACTTGGTTTCTAGTAGTAGAAGAATTATCATGTATCTCCCCGAATAGGTCTGAAAGAGTTTTGCCGTTGAATATTTCTTTATCTAAACTCATAGTGTTTTATTTATAATAAATAGACTAGTAAGTTTTATCTGTAAGATATCCTTGGTCGTATAGTTTTTGATACTTTCTTTTAAAGTCCTCTTTTAACACGTTAATTACCTTTGTAAGGTAGGGGGTGTCACAGTTAGTCATCTCTCTTATATAAATGTAAAGAGCTTTCTTTTTAAAAATATCTAAGTCTTGACGAGTTTTAAATAAAGTAAGAACAGCATCAGCAATCTGTAGGTCTGATTCTTTTTCGAACATATCGTCAAGTACTTCATATACTTCCTTAACCCACATGTCTATAAATTGGGAGAGATTAATATGACCTTCCTCTATACCTCTGTCTTCAATAGATGAATCGTACATTTCATCAAAGGATCCAATCTGCTTTAGCTTTTTATAGTTCTTATTATTATAGTTTATTAACCACCTTTTTACTATTGTTCCGAAATACGAATATGCTTTTGCTCCATTATCAGGATCAAATTTCATAATCTTCTCTTCTAATAAAACAGAAACAATCTCGTGTTTGAGATCTTCAATTTTATTTACATCTGTATAGTAGAACTTAAAAGTATGTATAATGTTCTCTGCAAGCTTGTAAAACGGTAAGTATATGTGATCTGTAAAGATCTTCTGTCGTTCAGCTACATCTGACGATACGTTGTATATTTTTATGTAGGACTCTGTTTCTTGAGTAAAGTAATTAGCTTTCGCTTTCTTTCGTGCCATAGTTTTCTGGGAGCATGTATCTATTTAATTCCTCTTGTACTGCTTTCATTTGTTCGAAAAATGTTCCTACTTCATCGTCGCTTTGAAATACCCCCTTTTCATCGAGATTTTGAAGATGTAGCTTTCCTTGAGTTATTGAATTAGATATATTCTGTAAATAATTTACTTGATCTTCTATTATATCTTCATGTTTTTCTACTGCATTAAGTAGATTATAAATAATATAAGAACTAAAAATCAAGCCGGCAACTAATATGGCAATTATTATTTGGTAAGTTAACATGTTATATATTTTTTAATATGTTAGATAATCCTTCTGAGCTTTTAACTGGTCTTCCAGTTGAAGCAGTAACTTTCCTAGAAGTAGGTTTAGAGCTACCTCCATCTCTCTTCCACATATCATATTCAACTTTAGAAGCTAAGAAATCTGCTGAGTGAAGTACTGATATGATAGAGGTCTTCTGTCTAGAACCCTCCTGGTGGCTAAAAAAATATGCTTCATTAGCTTTATCGAAAACTCCATCATGGCAACGTATAGCTAGGAATTCCTTATGTGTTACTTTAATTCCATTGTTTTGAAGAATATATAATGAGCGGTCTGGAATAAGCATAAAATCTAATTCTGAATTATTAGTATACATCTCTGAGAGTTTATCTTGTCTCCATTTATCAGTCTGAGGTATATAGTTTGGTGATACTCCATCTCCTATTTTTCCTAGGTCGTGAAATAAAGCAGAGAATACTAATTCTTCTTCTGTATAATCTATAGTACCTCCCATATCTTTATAGAGTCTAGATTGCTTTACCGCATACTCTACAACTCTATTTACATGATCTACGTACCCTCCTGCAAAAGCATTATGATACCAAGTCTTTCCACTAGCAGGAGCCATAACATAATTATCTTCTAACGAAGAAAGTAAGGCTAGCACTTGATCTTTACGATCGGTAATGTAGGTCTCTACAATTTTTAAGTGCTTTTCATAGTTTGAGGCTATTTTTTCTGCTGTTATAGACATATGTTATTTATTTGATTAATTATTACTATATATATATTTATATATTTATATATTTATATTACTTATTTAGATTACTATTTATATTATTATATCTTATATACTAATTAATATATTTTTAAGATAATACTTCTAAGGCAGAATAGCAACTATTCTATAATAAACTTTAGAGAAACTTCTTCTTCTTTCCAATTATTACCTCCATCCCAATTAATATATCCACTAACATTTAAAGTATCCCCCTTTAGGCTCTCTAAAACTGGGCCTATTATCCGTTTAGTATACATCTTATTAGGTATTTTACCGTGATCGCGTAAGTATAAGCGAGTCTCCTGTACTAACGGTATAAATTCTGTTAACTCTCCTGTTTGAAGTGGTACCTGTACGAAAATATCTCCGGAAAATCCTGCTGTTACTACTGATTTACTGTTATAATGGTAGTATTCATCTGTTTTAGAAGCAATTACCTCAATATTAAACCTAGGATCATACTGCCCATCGTAGTTTAACTTCAAATGATAGTAACCATTCGTATCCTGGGGAGCATTTACCTTAAGTGCAACACTACAATCTCCTCCTATACATAAATCCGGAAGAATATCTTCCTTTTCACAAGAAATTAAGAAATAACCCAGTAGTAATAGTAAAATTAACCTCATAACCTTTATTTTTTTTTATTATACCTTAATATACGAACTATATCTCTGTTACGCAACTAATTTAATACCTTTCTTCATTTATCTTCTGTACTGCTGCAATAGCTTGAGTAGAAGAAACATTAAAACCCTCTCTATTCTTACGTACTCTGAAATCTTTAAGGTATTCATGGGTTTTTTGCTCTAAATCATGTGCTTCTGCACACTCTAAGTACCAATCAGTCTCCCACTCTTCAATAACACCAGTTGCTGAGTTAATCTCCTTTAATCTCTGCTCAGGAGATGTAGTCGTAAATCCAACCTTTACTATCCCAGGCATAGATTTATTAGAAAGTACATATACGTACTCTCCCCACGTAGAACTATACTCCTCTAAACGCTCTTTCATTCCATCTAATCTCCACTGACAATCTTCTGATAAACCAATATTACCCATAGCCAGGTAACTAGTTTTTCTATTCTGCATCTCTGCAATCTCCTCTTTTAACTCTTGAATCATTCCCATAACCTTTATTGTTTTTATATATACTTAAATATACGAATAATAACTCGGGTAGCCAACTAAACAATAGGTTCTTTTAAACTTTAGGTACCTCAAAATTCTTGAGAGCACCCTCATAGAGTATATCTTGACTTTTTTTAATGATACTACATTTTTCATAGTATTCAATTCCTTCAAAATAATCTTTAAGTAAATCTAAAGCCTCATTAGTACTTGCAAAATCATATGAATCTGATATCTTATACGCCTCATTAATATCCTTCCAATCTATTCTCTCTAGATAGCCCATAAGGTTAGTAAAATACTTATACCTAACCATCTTTGTATGTCTCTTATACTCTTCTGGGTACTTCTTAGAGTATAGTGCATCCATTAAGTAGTAATTCTCTAAGCCACGAATTACCATCCCCATTAGAACATATGGATTTTTAAGAACTCCCGTTACTCCATGCTCTTTATACACCTCTTCATCGCTTACTTCAAACATAGCGAAAAGATTATCTGGCTGAATCTGCTTCATATAAATAAATATAGTGATAACTTAATTACCAATCAAGTTGGAATCCTGATATGATATTCTTATATTGTATATATGAGAAGAGTAGAAACCATTAAGGGATCGCTTCGCTGTGGGAGGTGTGAGGGCTATAGGTAAATAAACAAGACGGCGAAGCCGTCGCGAGACGCGCACGAGTTGCACCGCAATTTTATAGTCCTTCCTCCTTGTCTACATAACTAAATAAACAAGATATGATAGCGTTTTTAATATGTGTTATAATATTAGTTGCAGCCCTCGAGGTACTAGTATCTAAGTATGGCAACAATTCAAGTATGTCTATGCTAGATGGCAAAAAAGAAAAGAAGGCTACTAATAGAGATACTACTGAGTCATAAGCTACTGGATCCACATATGGGAGTACTGAGGTATATATAGAAATGGGTATATAGGGAAAATTTGCCAAAAAAATTTCTCTGTTATTAGTTGGAAACCCACCAAAAAGTTCATATATTAATAATAGGTAGTAAAGTTAGAGAATGAGAGTGGTATGGAGATTATGGGCTAAAGCATTAGGTGAGAAGCAAGGAGAGACAAATGAAGCGGATAGGGTCGCGTTTATTAGAACTCTTTTAATCATTCAAGCCGTGGTAACCAATGTTTTAATTTCTATCAATATTTTAATGCAATGGAAGAGTTAAATTGAATCAAAGAATACTCAGTAATGATAAAGCTACAAGGAATAAAGACAGGTGACTATATACTTACAGGTAGGTTTAAGAATAAGAAGGTAAAGGTTAATTCTATAACATACGATTTACATGGTATGCCACTTATTAATGGGCGTAATGCTTGTACCTTTAGAATCCATAAAGACTGAAGCACTATGGGAGAACTTAATTTGGTAGACAATTCATGGAATTGTGGATGTGGAGCTTTAAATGCCGCTTATAGGACAGTATGCGGTGGATGTAATAAAATCAAAGAATGATGATAAACGATTATGCAGTAGGACTTCTGATGATAGCAATGCTTATAATAGGGTTATTTGAATTATTCTATAAAGAAGATTAGAAACTTGATTAGATGTTCTCAATGCTATGAAGAGTTTCCAAGTGGGTATGAATATAGACTGCATTGGGAGACTAAGCATTTCTACCCTTATCTTAAAACTAATAGCTTTGATTCGAATAAAGCTTTAGAAGATGCAAGATATAATAGAAACATAGACAGACTCATTAAAGAGATATCTAGCAATATATAAATATATATTACCCTATACACCGAAAAATCATCAGAAATATATGACCAAGTATGGCGCAGCCTCGCAGGCTACCTACCTCTTAGGGAACTATACTGTCAGTGTTATATCACCGTTAGATCACCATGACCACAGGTTGACCGTATTGGGCGGTAGGACTTAGAGAGTTTGGACCTTCTCATAGCCATCCATACCTACTCTTGATCCATCAGATGTCTCTACTACTATCTCTCCAGCATCCATCGAACGTACCAACACCTCATTCACTCCTTTGTACCCTTGCACCATTGAGCAGTCTACTAAGACTCTCTCACCCACAGTACATTCCTTTAGTCTTTTAACCATAATGCTCTATCTCTTTATATATAATAAAGATACGAATAATATAGCAGGGTACCAACTATTGTTTAAGTTTATTTACCTTGATCAATTGAGTAATAACCATAGAGAACTTATCCTTCAGTACCTTTATATCATCTACTGTAGCGTATGTACTACCAGAGTCTTTAGATGAATCTTTAGATAGATCTTTAGATACTAGTTTACTTACAATGGCATTCCATGAGAGGTCTGGATACATACCCTTCACCTTTAGGGCTAGCTCTTTGTCTATCTGTATCATCTTCTTCTCTACCATACCTCTTTATACCTTAATATACGATTTAATATGCATATAACCTACCCAATCTTTAGATTTCTTTAGATGAATCTTTAGATGGCCTATGGAAGAATTTAGCATATATACAAGCTTTAGGCTGTTTATTTTTATAATCTCTAGGATGGATCGACCATCGACACACATGCCCCTGTACTTCTTTCATTACTTCCTATACATGTACTTACTTTATTCTATACATTAGTACGTCCTTATTCTACCTACATTCTCTTTAGATCTTTAGATCATCTTTAGTTGTCTTTAGATTATATATGTTTATATATGGTTTTACTAAGACAGAGATAGCCTTTTCTCTCCTATATTTTAAATATACTTCTAGTATTATTAATAGACTTGGTAAGATGCTACCCATACTACCCCTATAGCAGTAGGTTCTCCCTACCTCTTACAATGTCTTATGAAGGTTCTATTTAGTTTAATATCAAGTACTAGCCTAAGTCATCTATACTCTCAGAGACAGGGTACGATAGTACCCGTGGTAGATTATGTCCTTTATTCTCCCTTAGTCTATAGGTGGGTAGTTCGGACAATACGCGCGTGACGACTTCGTCGAGAGAGAGAAACGCCTCCCACCCTCCTTGTCCGTAAGTAATGCAGCAGCGTCCATCCGCTTAACTTCCTTGTAAAATTTCCTTCTTTATCCTCCATCCAATCCCACTCTCTTTCGCTATTGATCATAATGCTCTCCTGTATTACCATTCTGTCCTATTATCCTCATTCTATCTTCTAAGGCCTCTTCATCTTCAATCAAACGATCCGACTCATTAGCATGTGATGTACAAGGCCCTGTATTACCTAGGTCTAACCATGTCTCTCTATTGTAATGCTTATCTAAGAGTTTATTCTTAACCTCTACCGATATCTCATTATTGTTGTATAGTTCTTCTATTAGCTTTATCATTTTCTCTTACCTCTTTTAGTTTTTATAACGTCTTGTATTGTCTGGGTACCTCTAAGCCTTCTAGTCAATCTTTCTCTTTCTTCCTTCATTTCTCTAGCTACCTCTAAATATGTTTGACTAGTATGCTCACACCCTATATAACCTTTCTTCATATCCTATTCTTCTGGTCCATGCATCTTTCCTACTCCTCCATCTGCCCATCCATAAGATGTTGTTACTCTTTCGCCTGGTTGCACTACATACTTAACTCCTTGAATCCTACATGTACCGCCTTGCTTGGCTATCTTCTTGAATAGAGTTATATCTCTTTCTGTCCAATTGTAAGACATCTCTACTATCCTTTCTCTACTCACAACTCCTTCTCCATCTATAGAGTAAGAAGATGTCCTTGTTACTGATACTTTCTTAATTGCCATAATTATTATCTGTTATTATATTATTCATAAGCTTTAGGGGAAGGTAAGCCGCCATACTCACACCATTCATCCTCATTATATAAGTCTATAGGTTCAATTCTATTCAATTCACACCAAAATAAGTAATCATCATCATTAACATAGTAACCCCAATGTAATAAACTCTGCTGTATTCTAGGGCTTATAGTCCAATCACCGCTGAGGTGTATCTTTTTATATATAGCATTCCTCCATCGGCCTCTTCCTGGTCCACAAAAGTCCTGCCATCTTCTTATCTGTCTGTCATCATCCTCATGTCTTCTTCCGTTGGAGTACTTACAATACCATTCAAACCAACCGTATGGGTCATCATGATGCATCCAATCCATCTCTAACCAATAATCATATGGCATACCGGAGCGTATCTTAAACTTATTCATCTTAGGACTATACTTCTTACCTAAATACAATGAAGGACTAATGCCATCTAAGCATTCTGCAAACAAACTCTGGTAGTCATAATCTCCTTGTAGGTCTTCTACTCCGAAATATGATCCTCCAAAGATTCCTGCTTCTAACATCTCTTTAGGACTAAGTATTGGGTTAAATATTAAATCACTCATTATGATATCATTACCAAGATGATTAGTATGCCGTATAATATCCACTCTCCTTTTGAAGTTTGTTTATTCATATACTTTTAGTTAAATTCGCGCGTGGGGAGAAGAAAAACGCCACTTCCCGCTCTGCTTATGTTAGCAGTCCTACAAGGATTCGAACCTTGAACGTTGGTACCAAAAACCAATGTGTTACCATTACACCATAGGACATTATTCTATTTAAATAAACTCAATTGAGTACCTAAATGCTTTCTCTCTAGCTTATAGGCACCTAATACCTTTCTAGTAGGTTTGAACTTAAGAGTATTCCAGTCCATAAGCTCTCCGTCTTTAACACTTAATGCATGTCCTGCTACCTCAACTATAAAAGATCCTTTTGGATGAGACTCAATAAAGCTTTTTAAAGTCTTCTTTCTATAAATTATCTCACCGTTTACTTTATACCTGTTAGTAAGATCTGATTTACCGAGTATAGTAACATCGTACTTTCTACCGAAGATGTTTAAAGACTCTTCCTGTGCTTTAAGCATAGTAACCAGTATCATTGCATTGTTAGTACCGGTATTATCTTTTCTATTAAAAAACTTCTTACAAAATCTATGAGACATATTATAACTTATATCAGCAGTAGCTGCTAGAGCTCTTACCATACAGTCTCCTTTTTCCTTTAAAGCGATTCCGGTGTTACTACCTTTTATTTGTGAGAACGATTGTTTAATGTTTAAATAACTCATAACCTTTTTTTGTTTTAATATTATACCTTAATATATGAACTTTAACTCGGGTACGCAACTTTAAAACGGTAATTCTTCTTCTTTTTTATTACTCACAGGCTTACTAATATCATTTAATCTTCTAAAGCCTATTGTACCGAATTGTTGTTCCATTAGCTCTGTAACAGCTGGTCTAGCATTGACATACTTTTCATCAATAACTTCTATCATTTTATGAGCTCTCTTACGAGCCATATAATCATTCTCTGCATAGACGTACATGTCCATAGTAACTACGTAACGTTTTTTATTTCTATCCATTCCAGTGAATTATATTTTGATCTAAATTCCATTTAACTATTTCAGCAAAGTCTGCTTCAGTATCACCTAGCTCATTCCAATCAAATACAATAGAATCAGCAATAGCATCTATTCTATCTCCTGAGAGTTCAGGTATATCTTCATTGTTTAATTGCTTTAGAGCAATTGTATCTATTACTTCTTGTACTGCGTATTCTTTATTTAATGTTCTCATAACCTTTTATTATCCTTTATATAAATTACTGCCCCATCCAGTTCGCTTATCCATTTTACGAATTGTATCAGCAGAATCACTATCCTTTATAACCTCAGTCTCTGCATACTCAGTCTTACCTGCTATAACATTCCTAACATACCATGCTTTAGTAGTAGAACAGTTAACACATACCTTAGTATCAGGTAAAGCTTTTATCCTAAGAGGATTTATATCCTCAGTACATTTAATACATATCATTAGTAAAGTTTAGTTATTACTTGTTCACCATCATAAAGTATTGTTATACCATCTGAATCAATAACGTATTTATTCATTCCATGATATGCTATTAATGTAGCATCACATTGAACAGAATCGCCGTTAGTATTTAGACCTTCCATTTGAAACTTATCACCTACTTTTAAATCTTGAATTTTCATAACCTTTTTTTATTTAGAGGCTAATATAGCCTGAGTTGTTTTATATAATAATACTGATAGATCTCCAACCATATCAGGAGTAACCTTTTCTTCACAAGCTACATCTGACATTAATCCGTCGTATAAGTACCCGTCAAATAAACCAAATAAATGGTTAACTGTATCATCGTCATCTTTAGGCATCACTTGAATGATATCTAATACTAATGATCTATCATCTGAATTGAAAACCTCATGTCTATTAAACCTTTTAAAATTGCTCATAACCTTTATTTTTATTAATTATTATACCTTAATATATGAACTTTATCTCGGTTACGCAACTATTTTTGATATAATCTATCTTTTATTTTCATCCATAATTGATGATTATACTCTCTTACTTCAGTATAGCCTCCAGTTTTAAACCCCATATCAACTTCATTACCAAAGTAGTTCAATAACCAATCTTCAGCTTTTTTAGCGCCTTCTTTAGACTCATAAATTTTACTCCAAATAACTTTAGTATCAAAATGTTGACGGAAGCTTTGTTCTTCTAATAAATTATTAAAGTACATTCTTGCATCTCCATCTTTAAATTCAGTAATACCCGGTTTAAAATACATTCTATGCTTGGTACCTTTGCGCATAAAGAGTTGTAAGTATGCTTTCCATTGACCGTTTGAAAGTTTTATATAGTACATAATTATTCAAATAACATTATCATTTTAGATTTAGATATAGTACCTTCTTTAAGTTTCTCACCTATAACAGTTATAAACTCTTTGGTCCATTTATCTTTCTGTAGCCCTTGATCACCTTCTGTTAAAATACTGAGGATCTCTTTTACTCTAAATGCAATTGCATCATAAGTTCTATCAACTTCTTTTGCGAAAGTTTCAATAAGAATACTGTACTCTTTTCTAGTAACATTAGATAAGTAGTAATCTAAGAATGATCTTGCTTCTTCAATCGACCAGGGTTCGTAGTGACGTTTTGCTTTTTTCATAACCTTTATTTTTATTAATTAATTATACCTTAATATACGAAGAATACCTCGAGGAGGCAA
>TARA_R110000737_G_scaffold182585_6_pt1 | contig 18315 bp, 19 predicted proteins | sample TARA_R110000737 | Tara Oceans TARA_R110000737 (sample SAMEA4398027) | marine metagenome | biome: Polar Biome; feature: [SRF] surface water layer (ENVO:00010504); material: water (ENVO:00002006), including particulate matter (ENVO:01000060) such as... | depth 5 m
CAGCGCTTGAGTTCAGCTCGCGCGATTTACCCTTGGGACTCAAACTGCTGCTGAATTAGGCGTCACGTCTTGGTGGGCCTGACTTCCATTCGTTGTCAGGAATTCAGGCCAGTTTTTCCTCGAAAAATGCCAATGTGCGCGACCAGGCGAGCCCTGCGGCAGCAGCGTCGTATCGAGGCGTGGTGTCATTGTGAAAGCCGTGGTTCGCGCCTTCGTAGATGAAAGCCTGGTATACGGCCTCATTCGCGGTGAGTGCGGCTTCATAATCGGGCCAGCCTGCGTTCACACGCGTGTCCAGGCCTGCCAAGTGTATCATCAACGGTACCTTGACCCGAGCGGCGTCCTCCGCGCTTGGCCACCCGCCATAGAACGGAACTGAGGCAGACAACCATGGCTGGTTCACCGCCATCAGGTTTGTGATTGCCCCGCCAAAGCAGAAACCGACGCAGGCGACCTTGCCGTTGCATTCGGGATGATCGCGCAGCGCTTCGGCGGCTGTCATGAAATCTGCGAGCATCTCGTCGCGGTCACGTGTCGCCTGCAGCGCACGCCCGTCATCATCGTTTCCGGGATAGCCGCCGAGCGGGAAGAGGGCGTCGGGGGCAAGCGCGATATAGCCCGCGAGCGCCGTGCGCCGGGCGACATCCTTGATGTAGGGGTTAAGGCCGCGATTTTCGTGAACGACGATCACGCCGGGCCGCTTGGCCGGACCTGTCTTCAACCGTACAAGATCGCCCGCCATGTCGCCCGCGCCGTCTGGCGACGTGTAGGCAAGCGTTTGGATTGTGAGGCTGGGATCATCGGGCGCTGTCTGGAGGGTCGTGTCGTAATCCGGCATGACGCAGGCCGCCAGCGTCGCGACCGTCAGGCCTCCAACCGCATATTTGCTAAGTCCGGCAACGAAGCTGCGCCGCGACATGGCGCCATGGCAATAGGCGTCATAGAGGTCGAGTACGCCCTGCGGCACAGGCAGATCATTTGGCAATCGGGTCATTGGCGTGTCCTCGTATCTTCCATTTCGTCAATGGTAAGCCGCAATGGCTGGCTGGGAACCCGGTAGCCCCAAAATTGTGTTTCCGGTTGCGTATACTCGCGCGCTCCTGCCAGTAAGTAGGAAAGACCGCCTTGGCGTGACGGTCACAAATATTCGGAGGAATACCATGAATCTCGACCTCACCCAGGAAGACGCCGATTTTCGCGATGAAGTGCGGACATTCCTCAAGGAAAACCTGAGCGAAGAACTGGCCATAGCAGGGCGGCTGGTCACCAGCGTGTTCAGCGAACCGAAATTCAGCCTGCCTTGGCTGCAGATATTGCACGCGCGCGGCTGGGCGGCGCCCTCATGGCCCGTCGAGTATGGCGGCACGGGCTGGAGCGAGATGCAGCGCTATATTTTCGCGTCCGAATGCGCGCGGGCAGGGGCGCCAAGTCTTTCGCCCATGAGTCTCAATATGGTCGGGCCGTGCATCATCGGCCACGGCACGCCAGAGCAAAAAGCGCATTATCTGCCGCGAATTCTCTCCGGTGAGGATTATTGGTGCCAGGGCTATTCAGAGCCCGGTTCCGGGTCTGACCTCGCCAGCCTCAGCCTCAAGGCGGTGTCTGACGAGGACGACTATATCCTGAACGGGACCAAGATCTGGACCACACATGCGCACCATGCCAATCGGATGTTTTGCCTGGTGCGAACACGGTTTGACGGCAAGCCGCAGGAGGGGATCACATTCGTCCTGCTCGATATGAACCTGCCGGGTATAAAAGTGGACCCGATCATCACGCTCGCCGGCGAGCATGAGGTGAACCAGGTTTTCTTTGACGAAGTGCGGGTTCCCAAGGCGGGCCGACTTGGTGCCGAGAACGACGGATGGACAGTCGCCAAGTATTTGCTGGAGTTCGAACGGGGTGGCGGCTCGTCAGCCGGGCTTGAGGCGGCTGTCGCGCGCATACGCAAGCTGGCCAACAAGTCTGGGCTGATGACGACTTGCCCGGCATTCCCCGGCAAGCTCGCCGCAGCCGAAATATCCCTTGAGGCGATCAAGATCACTGAACAGCGCGTATCGTCTGCGCTGTCGCGCGGGGGCAATCCCGGCCCGGCTGCGTCGATGCTAAAGGTGCAACGCACCGAGATGATGCAGCGCATCGACGCACTCGGTATCGAAGCTGGTGGCAGCTATGCCTGTGTCGAGCAGATGGAAGCGCGTCAGCCGGGTTCCAACGTGGATCCGGTTGGTCCGGGCGACCTGCTCACGCTGATGCCACGCTACCTCAACAATAGGGCAGGCTCGATATATGGCGGCTCTAATGAGGTGCAGCGCAATATCATGGCCAAGCTCGTTCTGGGCCTCTGAGCCGATGCGCCGGAACGCGGGAGCCTAGTCTCCGGTCCACCACGGATAGCCGTCCGGCATGTCACGCGAGACCGTGCCGGGAAAATTCGGTGTGCGCTTTTCGAGGAAGGAGGTCACGCCCTCCTTCACGTCCGGCGATGAACCAAGTGTCAGCGCGAACTGGCCGTCGACCTTCAGCAGGTCGAATGGGTGTTCCGCCGGGCCAAACCGCCAGAGCAGCTGGCGCACCAGCGCGACAGAAACCGGCGCCGTATTGCGGGCAATCTCGTCAACAATGCGCTTGGCAGCGGGCAGCAACTCTTCGGGCGGGTGAATCTCGCTGATCAACCCGCCTGCCAGTGCTTCCTCTGCATCGAACACGCGACCTGTCATGCACCAACGCAGTGCCTGGGGCAGGCCGACAAGCTGGGGCAAAAACCAAGCGCTCCCCGCCTCAGGCGGCAGGCCACGCTGGGCGAACACGAAACCGAACTTCGCCTTCTCGGATGCGATCTTGATATCGGTCGGCAGGGCCAGCGTCAGGCCGACGCCGACGGCTGCGCCGTTGAAGGCGGCAATCACCGGCTTCCGGCAATTGTACAGCGCGCCGATAAATCCCGCGCCGTCGCGTTTCTGGCCCGGCGCGGTCTTGCCGAAATTCTTCGCGCCTGTCCCGCTTTCCGTATCGAACGCGTCAGCGCCGTCAGACATGTCCGCTCCCGCGCAGAAATGTCGCCCCGCGCCCGTCAGGATGATGCCGCGCACACCGTCATCAGCGTCACACGCATTCACAGCATCGGCCAGTTCCTGACCAAGCTGTGCGGTAAACGCGTTCAGTTTTTCCGGGCGATTAAGGGTGATGATGGCCGCCGGGCCATCCTTGTCCAAAAGGATCTGCTCGTAGGCCATCACGTATCCCTTTGCTAGCTATCTCGTCGTCGCGGCAAGGCGCGAATTGATAATCGCATTGGCGTCCGCGATGATGCTGTCGATCAGTTCCTTCACGGTCGGGATATCGTTGATCAGGCCTTGTACCATGCCAGCCGACCAGATGCCGCCATCGGCGTCCCCATCAGCCATTGCCTTGCGACCACGCGCACCGGCGACGAGGTGAATGACATCCTCAAACTTTGCGCCGCCCTTACGTTCGATCTCGACCACTTCATCGCTGACCGCATTCTTCATCACGCGCGCGGTATTGTGCAGCGTGCGGAAAATCAGGTTGGTGTCACGCTCATCGTTTTCCATCATCTGGCGTTTGAAGCTTTCGTGGATCGGCGCCTCCTTCGTGACGCAGAAGCGTGTGCCCATATTGATGCCTTCCGCGCCGAGCGCCAGAGCCGCCACAAGTCCACGGCCGTCCGCAAAGCCGCCGGAGGCGAGCATCGGGATCTTCACCTTGTTGGCCGCCGCCGGGATAAGGATCAGGCCCGGAATGTCGTCCTCGCCTGGATGCCCCGCGCATTCAAATCCGTCGATGGAGATCGCGTCCACCCCCATGCGTTCCGCAGAGAGCGCGTGACGTACAGCGGTGCACTTGTGGATGACCTTGATGCCGTGCTGCTTGAAATGGTCGACATGTTCCTGCGGCTTGTAGCCGGCAGTTTCCACGATCTTGATGCCGCCTTCAATGATCGCCTGGCGATACTCGGCATACGGCGGCGGCGTGATCGCGGGGAGGATGGTCAGGTTCACGCCAAACGGTTTGTCGGTCATGTCCTTGGTGCGCTGGATTTCCTTGGCAAGGTCTTCCGGCGTCGGCTGCGTCAGTGCGGTCAGGAATCCAAGCGCGCCGGCCTCGGCCACTGGCGCAACCATTTCGGCATAGCCGACCCATTGCATGCCGCCCTGAACAATCGGGTGCTCAATACCGAACATCTCGGTGAAACGTGTCTTGATATGCATTCTCTTTCTCCCTTTCCGCCTTGGGCGGATTGTTGCTGTTGTCAGGTATCCCAGTGATCGGTAAAACGGATGGTCTGCTTCGCAAGGCCGTCGGTCACGATGTCCATGCCGCCGGACTTGATCATCCATTCCAGCCTGTGGTCGCGGTACTGTCGTTTGAACAGACCGGATTCGACCGCCGCGCTGACCATCTGCATGCCGGTGATGGAAGCGCGCGATTCCGCATCGGTCTGGCTGACGCTCTCACGCGCATTGGCACGCACAATCCAGGTCGCGATGGGCGAGCCCTCTGCAGGCTTGTAGCCAAAGCCGTCAGCGGCGTTGAGATAGGGAATGACGCTGAGGTCGCCCCGGCCGAATTCACGTCCACTGAACCAGTTATTGTCACCCAACTCGTTTTCGAGCCAGGCCATGAAACCAGCAATCTGCCGCGCGGCGTGCGCCTCGATTGTCTTGCGCAAGGTGTCATTGCCGCGCTTGAAGAAATGCAACTCGCCTAGCCCCCATGTTATGGCCTCAAAATGCGTGTCCATCACGTCCTCGATCTGACGCATTCGGGCGCGATCTTCCGGCACATTCGGCATCAGCAAGGGTTCGGGCCATTTATCGTCGATATAGTCGAGGATGATGGTCGAATCGAAGATGGCAGTGTCGCCGTCGATCAAGGCAGGCACTTCGCGGCGCGGATTGGCGTCGGCGAACTCACCCTTCGTATGCCCCGCGCCGATACCTTCCGGCATGCGCACCTCGAAGGCGATGCCTTTCTCGCGCAAGGCGATCTTGACCTTCTGGGCGTAGGGCGACAGCGGATGTTCATAGAGGACGAGCATGCAGGGATGGGCTCCTGTTTGTGATCAAAGGCCCAATTGGGCCTTTGCAAGGATGTTGCGCTGGATTTCATTCGAGCCGGCATAGATTGAGCCCGCCCGGTCATTCAGGTATTTGGCGGCCACGGTCACGGCGCTGTCTGGTCCGACCAGTGCGGCCGAATTCGACGGCGCGTTGACCACTTCGCCACCGGGGCTCGTATGGTGAGGCTGGAAGGGTTCGACGTAGGTCCCGGCAATCTCGATCGCGAGTTCCGTGAGGCGCTGGCTGAGTTCGGTGCCCTTGATCTTCATCATCGAGGCTTTGAGGCCAGGCGTGCCGCCACTAGACAGCTCTGACATCATCATCAGCTCGGCGGCTTCCAATGCCGACGCGTCGGCCTCGGCTTGCGACAGCTTGATCGCCATGTCCGGTCCTGTGTCTGCGTCGGCGGCATGCCTGCGCAGCGCCCCGACGCGCGCCTTCAGGCGCGGGCCATAACTCGATCCGCCGCGTTCGAATTCCAGCAGGTATTTCGCCACCGTCCAGCCTTGGTTGACCTTGCCGATCACGTTGGCCTTGGGCACGCGCACGTTGTCGAAGAAGATCGCGTTCTGGATATGCTCGCCCGACAGCATGATGATCGGGTCGACGCGCACACCGGGCGCTGTCATGTCGATCAGAAGGAAAGTGATGCCCTGCTGCGGCTTGCCGCTGGCATCGGTCCGCACGAGGCAAAAGCACATGTTCGCTTCATGCGCGTGCGTCGTCCAGATCTTGGATCCATTGCAGATGAAATGGTCGCCATCTTGCTTTGCCGACATCGAAAGTTGTGCCAGGTCAGATCCGGCATGCGGCTCAGAATAGCCTTGGCACCAGAAGTCCTCACCCGACAGGATGCGCGGCAGGTAATGGTCCTTCTGCGCCTTCGTACCGTGCCCGATCAGTGCCGGACCGCACATGCCAATGCCCATCGGCGACAGGGGAGGGGCGCCGGCCCGCGCCATCTCGACATCGAAGATATAGCGCTGCGCCACACTCCAGTCACAGCCGCCGTATTCGACAGGCCAGCCGGGCGCTGCCCAGCCCTGTTTCACCAGTATGGCCTGCCATGCCAGCGCGGTGTCCTTGTCCGAGTAAACGCTGGTCATGCGCGCTGCATACCGGCACAGGTCAGGCGTCAGCTCGCGGTCAAGGAATGTGCGCACGTCCTCGCGGAAGCGCTCTTCTTCGGGTTGGAAATTCAGCTTCATGGGGCTTCCGTCTGAGCACAAATTACAATAACTAATGATAATAGATATAGGGATGGTGACTCACGCGCCACCCAAAAATAGAGAGAGGGAGCAAATGGCAAAACAAAGCATGCTCGAAGGGGTCCGGATCGTCGATCTGACAAGCGTTGTGTTTGGTCCCTACGCCACACAGATCCTCGCCGACCTCGGCGCCGACGTCATCAAGATCGAGGCGCCGGAAGGTGATCCATTCCGCTATTCCGGCAAACCTGCCCACTCACGCGGCATGTCCCCAGGATTTTTTGCGCTTAACAGGGGAAAGCGGTCGGTGATGCTCGACCTGAAGCGGGAAGAACACCAGAAAATCATGCGCGACCTGCTCAAGTCCGCAGATATATTCATTCACAATGTGCGCCTGACGGCGATCGAGAAACTCGGCTTTGGACCGGACTCGGTGAAAGCCATCAACGACGATCTCATCTATGTTCATTGTGTCGGCTTTGGCACAGGCGGCCCTTATTCGGGTCTGCAGGCGTATGACGACGTCATCCAGGCGGCCAGCGGCACGGCAACCTTGACAGGACGCGCCGACGGTACTGGAAAGTCACGGTATCTGCCATCGCTCGTGGCGGACAAGGTGGCCGGCCTCCATGGCGCTCAGGCAGTTCTCGCAGCCTATATCCACAAGCTGCGCACCGGCGAAAGTCAGTTCGTCGAAGTTCCGATGTTTGAGTCGTTCACGCAATTCATGCTTCTGGAGCACCTTGCTGGGCTGACATTCGATCCACCAAATGCCTCGGCCTGTTACGCCCGCCAGATAGACCCGGATCGCCAGCCATTCCCGACAGCTGATGGCTTTGTCAGCATTGTACCCTATACTCCACAGGCGTGGCACACGGTATTTGACGTACTGGGTGAGCCAGAATTCATCACGCGATCCGAATTCGAAACGCCGCTCCTGCTCTATCGCAACCAGGCCATGCTTTACCAGCGCACCGCAGAACTGACGCCCTCGCGCACAACGGCGGAGTGGACAGAGCTTTTCAACTCAGCACGCATACCGTGCATGCCTGTGCGTGATATCTCCGATATCCTGAACGATCCTCACCTTGAAGCGACAGGATTCTTCGAAAGGCGATCACATCCCTCGGAAGGTGACTATTTCAGCATGCGATCGCCAATCCGCTACGGGGCATACGAAGGCGGCAAGATGCGTCATCCGCCCCATCCTGGTGAGCACAGTGATGAATTCCTACAAACCTCAGCTCCCGGAGCGGATCACCAGACATGATGGAACGAACAGGACAATGCTTGTGCGGTGCGGTCCGCTACAAACTGACAGGAGAGCCGATTGCCACGGCGGTTTGCCACTGCAAGAACTGCCAACGCCAATCGGGTAGTGCCTTCTCACTCGTCGTGATAGCTCGAAGCAGCACGGTCACGATCGATGGTGCATTCAAGACCTATCTGGACACGGCAGACAGCGGCGCGAATCTGGAACGTTGCTTCTGTCCTGAATGCGGATCTGCCCTCTTCTCACACCAGCCTGCCACACCCGGGATCACCGTCATCAAGGCTGGCACATTCGATGATACGACCTGGCTGCGGCCTCAGCTCCATATATGGTGCAATAGCGCCCAGTCATGGGTCGAGATTCCCAAAAGCCTCCCGCACTTCGCCGGGAACGCTCCAACCGGCTAAACGGGGCGTTGTCGTTAGCCTACCCCTGGTCGGAATCGGGGCAATGGCGACACGATTTTGCCGAATATCAACCGACTCGCAAGCACTTGCTGCCGAGGCATGATGCCCGATTTCGGACCTCGGCGAACTCAGTTCACCACTGCCGCTCGGTGATAAGTGGTCCCCGAAGACATCTGAGAACCATGGCCAGCATGCCCCGCCCAATTGCCTCAAAAATTGGCTCCACGCGACTCAATCCGTGCAGCTTATTTTGAACCCGCACTAGACGTCCTCTTCACCCCCGAAGCCATAACGCGCAGGTGTCAACTTGCGCTGCGTCCGATCGGCTACGGGCAAATGAACCGACAACAAGTCGACGATGGCTTGATTGAAGGCATCGTTTTGATCTCCCGAAACCATGTGGCCCGCACCTTCCAGTTCCGCCACCACAAGGCCCGGAATGTGGTTTCGGAACGATTTCACGGTTTGCGCTGTCACGACATCGCTTTGAAGACCGCGGACAAGAAGCACCGGCAGACCCAGCGCCGCCCGCAATCCTTCGAGCGTCGATGCCATAATTGCACGCTACCGGTCGATGTCCAGATCCACCATGCCTGGGTCCCAATGCCAATACCACCGCCCGTTCGATCGCCGACGGAGGTTTCGCATCAGACCGGAAACATCCTTCGGCCTTGGCCGCGCAGTATTGTAGGCCGCGACCGCATCAGCAGCCTCATCAAGACTTGCAAACCCTCCAAGTCCGCTTTCCATGAAATCACGAACGCGTTGCATCCCTGACCGCTCGGATTCAGGGGCAATATCAACCAGGTCAAGGGCTGCGGACCCAAACTCCTCACTGATGCCATAGAGAGCAGTACCCCCGCCCATTGAGGCACCGACAATCGCCACAGGCGTCGTCGCATGCGACACAACGTTCCGCATGTCAGTCCATCGCCGCGTGATCGGATACCGATTATTGCCGGACCAGTCGCTATCACCATGACCGCGCGCATCAAAATTTATGACGCGGTATCCCTCGGCTATCAGGCGGCTGAATGCGCCCGACCATGAGTCGGATCAGGACGAGAGCGACGAATGACTTTCGCAATAAAAACAGCGCGCTGGTGATCTTTCGTGATCAACAGCTGACACGCAAAATCGTTCAATTGCAGAGTTCGCGTGTCAGCTGCGTGTCAGTTTGAGCTCGCCCGATAATCAATCGTGTGGCCGGGTATATTTCATCGAAGCTTTGTCTTGGTTTGGCCTCGAATATCCCGAATCCACTCGAAGTGAAGACCGCGAGCAGGGGTGGGAAATATGTAGGTGTCTCTAGATGAATGCGGAATCGATAGGGTCGTAAGGTTTGTGAAATGCTTGGCTCTGGTGGTCCAGCCTTGGTGTTAAAATCCAGCGGCGATGAAATGCTTGGCTCTGGCGGCGTACGCCATGAAAGCCATCCAGTTTGTTTGGTAGGCTACGACAAGCAGCGCAATTCACAATTTTCTTTGCATTTTTCTCGGAATTAGCTTCTTTGTAACGAAATCGCGCTTGCATCTGCTCGTGCTATCTGTTTTTCCATTTTGGGGGGCTGGGTTTCCGCACCTTAAAATCGCACGTTCGCCTAGCTTCTAGCGCATTTCGTGCTTAAGTAATATTCGTAGATCAAATTCCGCAAAGCGGCAGGGAAATAAAATGCGTGGATATCCGACTGGTTGGTAGCGACTCTTGTGCTACTCACGACAACTCCAGAATTCTTCTGAACGCCCTTTTTTCGTGCAAATCGTAGAATGCTTGAGTGACACCTTCAGCATCACTGCCCAATGCGGCATCCCTTGCTCGCGCGCATATTTTGAGGCCGCAACGGACGACATCTGCGCTCTCGCCACAGCAAATTCGGACAGCCCCGAGCGTGTCGATAATTGGTCCCAATACCTCATCCGGCAATGATTTGCCTTCGATCTCGTCTATGAGTTGAAGAGCATCGGTGCCACACTTGAAAGAAGCAGTAGCGTCGACTAGGCCACCACCGATAGCCTCGTCGTAATGCCGATGGTAACAGGCTTCGGACTGGAAGTACGCGAGGTTTGCCGAGGCTTTTATAATGCCTAGCTCATCATGCTCTTTCTTAAAGCTATCAAGAATCCATGTTCCGTCATTTATGGCTTCGTCGTATTCGCCGAGAGCCATGGCGGTAACCGATCTTTGAATCACAATAGATCGCTCGGACACTCCTGTACCGCTGCTCGGTACTGCTAGCGATATTTCGTCCCTCCAGCTATCAAGCGCATCCAGAGCGCGATCATTGAGGTCTGCGTAATCCCGGTTTAAGGCGAAAATCGCCATGAGTCGACAATAGTTGGCACCATAACCCTTTTCGACTTGATAAGCATCCAACATGCTTTCGAATTCTCCGACGATCGCATCCTCAAGCTCACGGGTCGCAAGTTCAGATTCATGTGCGTTGAAGAAATGTAGAATGTTGACGGTCCGTTCGCACGGCTCTGATTTCAGCTGGAATATCATGGCCATTCTGGCCGATTTCCGGCGCTTTACATCCAAGAGCCAAGCGTCGGTGATTAGCTGCTTCAAGAGCTCGCTCTGCTCATCAAGCAGGTTGAGCGTCTGAGCCAATTTTTGCATATGTATCGTTAGTCGCTGGTCAATTGATCCAGCCGGCTTGTACGTGAGGTCGTGGGTTTTAGTACCCCACGCCTGGGTCAGAATGGTCTTCAGCTGCAGCTCACATTTTAGTCCCGCGAATCGTCCCGCCCCGTCGACCACCACGTGATACGCGGAGTAGCCGGCTGACTTTTGAGGGTCGCGATAGTCTGGTTCGCGAAAACTGAAGTCGGCAGTTCCACCAATGACCTTAATGAAGTCGACCAATTTTTCGAGATCGGACGGATAGTAACAAATCACTGAAGCGGCAGCGATGTCGTGTATATCTCCAGGCTGATAAATTTTGGTGTCCCTAGGATCATTTCTCCATTTATGGAGCTTTATTGCTATTTTCTTGTCCGATTTTATTGGTTGGTTTTCGTCAGAATCCGCCCTTGAGAACACGGATTGAACACAACCGGAAAGCTCCTGCCGGTAACGTGCTTGCTGAAAAAAGAGCTTCACTGAATTTTGGAGATCTTTGTACTTTTTTCGCTTCCCTCCCTGATCCATATACTTCGACACACGGAGCAGTTCTCCAGAGTATACCCTATTCATTGCAACGCCCCCGCGGTTGAATCGTTGGTCGGAAGCCTACTTGTCGGGGTAACTTCATTCAATCGAAAATCGCTGAAGCGCTTTGGGAGTTTCAATAGAAGCACCGTCTCAAGCACTGCAATTGTGCAGTGTCCGGTAGGTTCTGGCAGGTGCTGAGAGGCTGATAGCACCAGGGAACGCTGGAAGCGCATGCCACGATTGGCCCAAAATTAACACAATAAAGCAAGGTCTTGATACTTGGGAGTCTGTTGCTCTATCCTGCTGAGCTACGGGATCACAGCCTGCAATTACAACAGGTAGGGTGGCAGGGGAACTCAGGCAGACGGGCACAAGCTACGGTCTGGCGGATCGTTTTGGTTAAAACGGGGCCTTGCCACGACTCATCCGGTGAATTGGCACACCTTCTGGTCTCACTCGCCAACGATTACGTGCGGCAGTCTTGGGTGGCTTGATCCCTTGGGGTATCCAGTAGCCAACGCCCGGCCAGTAAGCGATGAAGTTTCCTCGGTCCCGGAGGCGACGGATGGCCGCGCACTTGTCCCTCGGGGAGGGCAGTCATGATGGATAGCGGGTCTAGCTCCAAGGGACCAGAATTCAAGGTCTGCAAGATGTGCGCGTCAATATTCATCCATCAATAATATCCGCCGAAGGTTGCGTGATCATTAAACCCCAGAGCGGGCGAGGCGGCAAATTGGTTCAATTTTATGAGCCAATACGGTACAGTCTTAAATGGAAGAGATTCGGGCAATCACGGACAAATATGACGCCGAATATGTTGAGGGAGAGCTCAGCAACTTAGATGGATTAAACCGGCTCGCTCTAACTTTCTTCAAAGACGTCACAGCAATCTATGACTGTATCACGCGGATTCGGAACACAGTCCGCAACCCCAGTGGGTTCAGTTTGGACGACGCACCTATCCTTGGGCTTCTGGTCAAGGTTTGGAAGCTAATGAAGGAAGTGATCCGCTACTATGAAGACGACAACGCCGAAATTATCAGTGTTCTCGAACGGCCGCTGATCGAAGCGGCAGTGACTGCGTCGTTTCTCATGGGGTCTGATCGAAAGGTGATCGAGGATTACCGAAAGTGCTCCTATAAAGACCGACTGCGAATTCTAAGGCAGTTGGAAGCTGGCTCCCCGTTCTTTGAAACTAAGGCTGGCCAACGGTTGCTAAAGTCAGTGCGCGAGAAGTTGGCGATTGAGAAATTACAACCAACCGATTTTCAAGCGCAAAAGGACAATAACTGGAAACTCCAAGGCAAGACTTTCTACCAAATCTTCTCTGAAGTCGAACACGCCGATCTCTATTCAGTGACCTACGGGATGATGTCGGAATCTATACATGGATCATGGAGCGAGTCGCTGGACTGGTGCCTGTCAAGCAACACCGATGGCACCTATTCTTCCTACCCGTTTCATCATTCTCCTGACGTGCGATACATTTGCCCAACTCTGCGGTTCACGAACAAACCATATCGCCTATGGTTGCAACGCATCGATGCCTATGACGACAACCTGGCCGAAGTTCTCAACTGGGTTGAGCGAGTTAACACGGCTTTCTTTCGGAAGTTCGATGCGCTCTACGACGGCCACGAAATTCAACTCAATCCTGAGCCGTGAAAGCGCCAATGGACAAATTGTTGTTGATGGCTCACTCTGGTGCCGTCGAATCAAGCGCCCGGCCTCACTGCTTGGATAACCTTGTTCGACAAAGAAAATCGTGCCGCCAAGGCCGCGAAAAAGGCATGAGCCATGAACGGCTCAGAAAGTTGGGAGCCCTCAAACGGCCAACCCGGCCCCGGCTAGCCCCCGGGAAGCGCGCGGAACAGCGGATGTGACACGATACTCTGCGAGCTGATTCTAGATCAGCTCAATGGGGGCGATAGACCCGCGAGCGGCGCTCAAACCGCAACGTGGGGGCCAACACCGCAACCCGATGGGTCTGCGGCGCGCCGCGACCCGGAGGACCTAGCCATGGATCTTCGGTTCACGGTTTCGTTGAAGGTCGACAAGGCTGTACTGGCGCGAATTGTGCTGATGCTGCTCTTGTTCCTTCGATAGACGAGACTGGAGACGTGGGGCAACCCGCGTCTCCTTTTCCGTCAAGGGCCTAGGCCAGCTCGTGTTCAATGTTGAACTTGGGTTCGCCGGAGAATTCCCAGAGGCGCTCAAGCATCCCCACCATCGCGTCGTCCTGACTTCCGAACCAAGTCACCACGAGCACGCCCTTGTGGTCGTGCAGGCGCGCGATCCTCTCACAGACCGGCTCGACGCCGAACTCAAGGATCATTCCGGACATCACGCGGTGCAATCGGGCCTGACGCCCAGTGTCGTTCTCGTAGTTCGTAATTTGGGTCATCGTTTTCTCCTCTGTGACCGTGGTATCGTACTCCGACTCAACACGTGAACCGCGAATCATCGGACATACGAAGGATCATATGAATGCATAGATCCGCTCGCCGTCGTCCGTCGTCCTGATTCCGTAACCATGCGCCTTGTGCGCGAGCCCAATGATGTCCCGTACACGCTGAGAGACGTTGCCTTTCTTGCTGAACGCCAGCACCACAGCGACGATCTCGGCGTAGGACGCGCCCGCTGGCCGGAGCATGAGCCCATTGCACTGGGCCCGCTGGGTGCCCTCTCTGGGTGGCGAGAGCTCCGCGAGAGGCGCGCGGGCGGGTGTTCGGGAGAACGGGCCGCTCTTGGGCTCGAGGCGAGCGAGCAGCTCCGCTGCGCGGCGCTCGGCAGTGGCACGGTCCCGGAACTTGGTGACTGGCTTCTCGCCCAGGGTGGTGGCGGCGTCGTTGTAGGTGGCGACGAGTGCTTTGAGAGTAGGCATGATTATCTCCTTGGCTGGCGGGGCGAGCAGCCTCATGCCAAGATCGATCTCGTGGCAGAGATCAGAAGACAATCGAATATAAAATCGTCTGATCAATTGGGGGAAGTAATGGGAAAAAATATAGCTTGGCTCAAAGAGCAGATTGAATGGGCGTTTGGACTCTGGATACAGATCCGTCCGGCGCGCACTCAACGATACGCGGGATATGTCATATTGGCTGGTCTGGGATTGTTGGTCCTCAGCTTCAATGATTTCGCATTCGATCTAATATTGGTCCGTTTAGGATTCTCACGAGACGGACTCAACGCACCTACGTTCGGGGTCATTCTGATTTCAATCGGCTTCCTGGCAATGCTGGGAGACAAATTGGTCGATCGCTATCCTAGTGAAACGCGGCTTCAGGATCGTGATCTCTACAATCAAATCAAGACTATCCTTCCTTGGACGGCCTTGGATGGTATGCTGAACAATCTTCACAATCATTGGTACTGGAATGAAGAGTCGTCTAAGGCAGATGAGTTGATCTACTTCGCGAGTGATGAAGCCAATAAGTTCGTGGACCGACGCATGAAAAATGTATTCCAGAAGTATGTCGCTGAGCTTCACAAATTAAGACGCCATATGGCTCTTAAGTTCTTTCCGGAGGAAGGTCGAGTAGATCGATTCTTGATGCTTCCTGATCTATCTCCGGATAGGACTGGCCAACACAATCAAAGATACGCCGAAGCGGAAGCGACACTCAACGAGTTAGTGAAGGCCGTGGAGAACTCTTACAACAAATTCATAGCTGCAGGACGAGACAGGGGAATGGTGGATAGGCAGGAACAGCAGCCCAGAGTCGGTGGAGCGAACGGCGGCTAGATTCCCCGGCTTGATATGTGCGACCGGCACGTATCGCAGAAGCGAGGGCCGTGACGGGTCGTCTCAAACTCCTTTCGGCACCGCAGGCAGGCTCGGGTGACAATCGTCGCGGTGACGGCACGCTCTTGCTCCGGTGAGGCCTCGCTCGCTTCTGGGAGCCGCTTGAGAGGTGGTGTCTTGGGGCGTGGACGACGCGGAACCTGCTTCTTGGCAGGAGTGACGACATCGACACTCTCGCCCATCAGTTCACCCTCAACATGAAATACGCGTGCGCCTGGGTAGCCCGAGGCGACAATCTTGACGCCCCTGCGCCGGAGGGCGTCGATGCGGCCACGCACCTGACGGGGCTGACCTGAGCCCTTTGGCTCCCTCATTCATTTCGAGATTCTGCCCTTTTCATAGTGCATGGTTTGAGATCTGGCGAGCGCGTCGGGAGCGTTGCTCCCCACAAGCTCGAGCGAGCGGCGCGCTGCGGGCGTCAGCCCGCCCAGCTTATAGTTTTAGCCTGACGCCTGGACCACCATCTTTGCTTTCCTCCGGGTCGAGGAAGACAACACCACCGGCTTCCAGGGCCCGGCGCACCGCGTCCACATTGGCCTCCGTACTTGCCGAAGGTCCCCGGGAACCCTCCATCCTACGGACGGTAGGCACTGACAGTTTCGCTACCTCGGCCAATTTTGGCTGCGTCCAATCCAGAAGGGCGCGAGCGGCACGAATCTGAGCGGAGGTAATAATTGTCATTTTCTTTTTGCGATCATATTTACTTAAAACGATCACGCTGATATGCTGCGTGAACCTAAACGACTCACATGTACCATAAAGGCAAACCGATGTCGCGATGCCCTTCTGGCGCGGCGGATGCTGATTCACGCGCTATTTTTGAACTCTCACGCCGGCAAATTATCGCGGGATCACTTGCCCTCGCAGCCGTACGAGATATCCCCGCACGGATGGATCCATCTGTCGACGCTTGCAGATCCTGGCTTGGACTGGAGGAAGAGCACCAGGCTCTGATCAGGCGTTGGCAGGCGCTCGACACCTACCTCATCCGAGAGCGCTACTGGTGCGATCTTTCCCGGCAACAATACGCCGTCATTCCTGAAGCTGTGGAGTTGGAGGCCATCGAACACCGGCTGGAAGCCTTGTATGAGACGCGGCAAGAACTTCTCGCGACCCTGCCAAATGTACCCGCAACGACACAACAAGGTCTCGTCCTAAAGCTTGCCATCCTCGCGATCATCGTGATGCCGGACGAGAACGAACAAGCCCACAACCTGATAATGAGCGCCCTGCATGATCTGGAGACTTCAGCAGTGTGATATGCGCGCTTCGTTCCTCCCGTCGGCTACGATGAGACCGAGCGGCCATTTTGCTCAGGGAAGACCACCGGGGCGGTTCAATCTCACTTCTCAAAGCTTGTTGAAAGCATAGGCGGTCACCCAATCTGGCTCAGAATATGCATCCTGCACCGCCATGTCGGGCGCATCAGATCAGACCGCATTGACCACGCTTACCCTAACCGTTCGCGGAAAATCGGCGAACGACCGCCTCCTGTTTGGCCGTGCCTTCCATTCACGCGGGCTGCCTTATCGGGGTGCAAAGCACCTCTTCAAACCGGGACAAGTCTTCGGATTTGCTCGCTGGCGCGGGGATCGCTTAGGCACGCAGACCTGGCGCGTCGTGGTCGCCGCAGCAGGTCATCCGGGAGAGCAACTGACCCGGATTCCAGGTCTCAAACCCGGCGCCCATTTACTGCTCCACGCCTTCGGAAAGACCCGCGCCAGGCGTGCCCTGCGTGCGATTGATGTGCTCTCTGCCGCACACATTTTGCACGAAATCCACCCGGCCTACTGGCGTCATGCTCATGCGCAGATCGCGAGCAATCTTCCGCTCGATCCCTACGACCCTGACGTGTTTGCCTCGCTTGACCTGGCAAGGTCTCTGTCATGAGCTTCGCACACTTTTCAATTGTGGACCCGGTGGCAAAGTCAGTGAGGGAAGTAGCGCAAGATAAAAGCATCCGTGTCCAGAGGACACGGGATGGTAATGGGGATCAGGGGTTTTCACGAGTCAGAGCATTGGATGGCGTGAGTCGCGGAATTGGCTGGATTGCAGTCGCCATGGGCGATTACGCGCGAGTCGGATTTGGCACCATTTGTACACACATGGGCGGCCTTTATGTCCGGATCGCCAGTAATCATTGCGATTTCGCCCGTGGCAGGCACGGTTCCCCATGAGCGGCGGGGATGACGACTTCCGGCCCCGGCTCGGGCGGATCGGCAACCGGTCTGGTGGCACCAGGGGCAGCATGCGGGCTTTCCTTAAAGGCGCGCGGGCGAACGGAAATGCCAGGCGAAGAGCTTCGCCTGCGTCCCGGAGTGGTTTTACCGGCGGGCGAAGGGCGATCATCCAGGCGCGATTTGTAAAGCTTGGCGGAGGTGGCATGGGCGCCCAGCGCGCGCATCTCCGTTATCTGCAAAGAGAGGGGGCCGGCAAGGGCCAGGAACGGGCCGAATTCTATGACGCAGAGCGCGAGGGCGTTGCTGGCCAGGACTGGCTCGAAAACACGAAGGATGACCGCCACCATTTCCGGTTCATTGTCTCTGCCGAAGACGGGCAGAAGCTTGACGATCTCAAGCCCTTCATCCGGGACCTCATGGGCCAGATGGAAATCGATCTTGAAACCCGGCTCGACTGGATCGCGGTTGACCATTTCAACACTGAGCATCCCCACACGCATATCGTGATGAGCGGACGGCGGGACGATGGCCGCGACCTCGTTATTCCAAGAGAATATTTGTCCCACGGCATGCGCGAGCGCGCAGGTGCCATACTGACCCGCGATCTTGGCCTGCAGACGGCCCAGGAACTGGATGCAAAACTGTCGGCCGGGATCAGCGAGCGACGGGTGACAGGGATCGACCGGGTTCTGGCCCGTCAGGCAGGCGACATTGGCGAGGTGGATCTGGGCCAGGTCCGGCGACACCGGGAACACTATCAGGCGCGTCTCCGCTTTCTTGAAAGCCATGGGCTCGCAGAGCCTGTTAGCGGCACGCTATGGCAGGTCGAGGAAGGGCTGACTGAGAAGCTTGCCGCACTGGAGCGCCAGGACGTCATTGCCGCCCGCATTGAGAAGGGTCTCAGCGTCGCAGGCCTGGAGCGGGTGGCAGCCCTGCCAGACGAGCAGGAGCGAAGCCCTCGCGCCGTGATAGGAAAGCTTCTGGTGATCGCGCGCAATGACGAGATCTCGGATCGCTCGCATGCGATCATCGACGGGCTCGATGGCCGCGTGCATCACTACGAACTCGGATCAAGCCATACTTCCGGACTGGAACCGGGCGACTTTGTTCAGGCCAAACCTCGCGCACGCGGCGCATCCGAGATGGACCGCGCTATCGAGGACGTCGCAAACGCATATGGCGGGACATATTCGGCGCACTATCAC
>TARA_R110000737_G_scaffold112160_1_pt1 | contig 18313 bp, 22 predicted proteins | sample TARA_R110000737 | Tara Oceans TARA_R110000737 (sample SAMEA4398027) | marine metagenome | biome: Polar Biome; feature: [SRF] surface water layer (ENVO:00010504); material: water (ENVO:00002006), including particulate matter (ENVO:01000060) such as... | depth 5 m
CTTCGCGCGCGCGACCGCGAAATTGGCTGTGGGGGGGTCAATTGATGGGCAAGGCTAGACTGGGAGCATCGCCGCCGCCGCTCATCAAAGACCTGGCGCCGGACCGTGGCGCGTGGACGGCTCGGATGCGCGGGCGTGCGTCGCGTGCGGTGGAGACGCTGGGCAGTGCCGCTGAGGCTATCGGACCGCTGTCGCCGGGGTTGCGGTTGTTCCTTCTCACGCGCGGGCAGTTCTCGATGCTGGACATGGTGCTGCACGTCCTGAACGAGACGGGCCCGGCCAATATCTCGGTGTGGACGTGGGCGATTGCGGACTATGAAGTGCAAGCGATGGGCGGGCTGATGGGGTCGGCTGGGGTCCAGTCGGGCCGACTCGTGGTGGACCGTAGCGCGGAACAGCGCAGCGCCGGGACGGTCGCGGACTGGCGGACGCGGTTCGGGGTCGACACCGTGCGGGTCTGCAAGAACCACGCGAAGATCGCGCGGGTCTGGAACGACAAGTACCGGGTGCTGCTCCGTGGGAGTATGAACCTCAATTACAATCCGCGGTTCGAGCAAGCGGATGTGTCGGAGGGTGGGGAGGATTTCGACCTCGTGGAGCGGGTCGAGAATGAACTGCCCATACTGGAACCGATGTGCCGGAACGTCGATGCTGACAATGCGAGCGGCCTTGGGTTAGCGCACGAGCGCGCGTCTATGCCCATGTTCTCCGGGGTGAAAACGTGGGCGAAGTAGTCGACAAGCGCGGCGATCGGGAGTGGGTGATCGAGCAATTGGTGGGCCTGGGCGCGGTTCGCTCGATGGCGGCGCAGTATGCGGATGTCTACCTTGAGTACCAGGAGGCGTCATCTAACATCAAGGATCACGGCGTGATGGTGCTTCATCCGCGCACGTCGAACCCGATCGAGAACCCATATTTAACGATCCGGGATCGTGCGCTGCGGAAGCTCCAGGGGATGCGCGGTGTCAAGTGCGAGCCGTTGTGGTGACGTGCGAGGTGTTCACGGCATGAGAGGCCGGAAGCCGAAGCCGACGGAGGTCAAGCGGCTCGCTGGCAATCCTGGCAAGCGCCCGCTGAATAGTCGTGAGCCGGAGTTGCCGGCGCCAGACCCAGGGGAGCCGTTGCCGGCGGAGCTCGTGGGCGACGTCCTGGCGCTCCAGGAGTGGGCGCGGCTTGAGCCGATGCTGCGGGCGTCCAAGGTCTTGACCGCTGGTGATCGGGGATCGCTGGTGGCGCTCTGTCAGCAGTGGAGCCGGTATCTAGAGGCGACGCAGCAGGTGGCCGTCCTGGGGTTAGTGATTACGTCGCCGAGCGGCTACCCGATGACGAACCCCTACATCGGGATCGCCAACAAGTGCCTGAGCATGTGCGTGAAGTTGTGGACGGAACTCGGGCTCACGCCGAGTGCGCGGAGTCGCGTGACGATCTCGGACACAGCGCCGACGGACGCCTTCTCAGAGTTCGATGAGCCGCGGTCACGGATGCACGTTGTGAAGAGGCGCGCGTAGATGAAGAACGCGCTTGACACATACGCCCGTGCTGTTGTGGCCGGGAAGGTGCCGGCCGGGAAGTATCACCGACTGGCCTGTGTCCGGCATGAACGCGACCGTGCGCGGGAAGGGACCGCTGGCTTTCCGTATCGGTTTGTTCTGGAGACGGCCGAGCGATTCTTTCGCTTCTCGGCGAAGTTGAAACACTACAAGGGTCAGTGGGCTGGGCAGCCGATCGTGCTGACACCGATCCAGAGGTTCAGGCTTGGGTCGGTGTTCGGGTGGGTGCATGCCAAGACTGGTATCCGGCGGTTTCGGACAGCCTACAATGAACTCCCGCGGAAGCAGGGCAAGAGTCTGGAGGCTGCGATCGTCGCGCTGTACGTGACGTTCTTCGATGGGGAGCAGGGCGCCGAAGGTTACACGATCGCGACGAAGCGGGATCAGGCTAAAATTGTTTTTAACGACGCCAAAAAGCTGGTGAAGTCGAGTGGTTTGAAGGATCGGATAGCCGTGCTGGTGGCGAACCTGCATCGGGACGCGACGACGTCGAAGCTCGAGCCGCTTGGGGCCGATCATGACTCAACGGACGGCCTTAATCCGAACCTGATCATCACCGACGAGTTTCACGCGCACAAGGATCGCGGCCTGATCGACGTCATGGAGACGGCGACCGGTGCTCGCCTGGAGCCCTTGCATTTCCAGATCACGACCGCCGGCGACGATCCGGTGTCGCCGTGTGGTGATCAGCACGATTACGCCTGCAAGATACTCGATGGCGTGCTTGCTGATGAGACGTTCTTCGCGATTATCTGCCACGCTGACCCGGAGGACGACTGGCAGAAGGAGCGGACCTGGAAGAAGGCCAACCCGCATTACGGCATCTCGGTGAACCCGGAGGATATGCGTGCGCTCGCGACGAAGGCGAAGAGCATGCCGGCCGCAGCGGCGGCGTTCCAGCAAAAGCGGTTGAATCTCTGGGTGAATGCTAACCAGCCGTGGCTGTCGATGGACGGGTGGCGGACCGGGCAGACGACGGGCTGGGATGCGGCGGATCTCCAGCACGAGCCGTGCTATGTCGGGATCGACCTGGCGTCACAGATCGACCTCTGCGCGATGGTCTTCGTGTTCCCTCCGACACCTGGCCGGGCGTCCTGGCGGCTGTTGCCGTGGATCTGGACGCCGGCGGACACGCTCCTTGACCGCGCACATCGGGACCGCGCGCCGTATGATATATGGGTAGATCAGGGGCATCTCCTGACGACGCCTGGGACGCGCGTCGACCATCAGGTGATCAGGGCGGTGCTCCGCGAGCAGCGCGAGCAGTTCGACATTCAGACGATCGGGTTCGATCCCTGGCACGCGGGCACGCTAATCGAGCAGTTGCAGATCGATGACGGGTTTGCGCCAGAGCAGGTGCTTTCAGTGCCGCAGACCTATGCCGGGATGAGTGCGGCGTCGAAGCGGCTCGAGGCGGAAGTGCTCTCAGGGTCGATTGATACGGGTGGGCATCCCGTGATGCGTTGGTGCGCGGCGAACGCTGTCGTGCAGCGGGACGGGAAGGACAATATCTACCCGGTGAAGAAGAAGAGCCGCGGACGGATCGACCCGATCATGGCGTCGCTGATCGGGATGGCGCTCCATCTCAAGGCGCCGATCGTGGCGGAGAATGTGTACTTGACGCGCGGCGTGCGAAGCATTGGGGCTCTGGTCGATGCGTAGGCTGCTCGCCGGCGTCGACGCGCGGGATGTCTTCGCGGTCGTCGGGTTTGCGGCGCTCGCGTATGGTGTCTTTCAGGTCTCGGTCCCAGCGGCGTGGATCGTGAGCGGACTGATATTGCTTGCTGTGGCGGTGTGGCCGGTCATCAAGGGGAGTTAGCATGGGATTATTGGCACGGCTCCTGGCTGAGGATGTGTCGGCAAGTTCGGCGCGCGGATGGTCTGACGATACTGGCGGCACGGTATCCGCGGCGGGGATACGGGTCGGCCCTGATGGTGCGCTCCGGGTGAGCCCAGTCTTCGCGGCGGTGCGCTTGCTGTCAGACACGCTCGCGGCTCTCCCGCTTATCGTGTACCAGCGACTCCCGAACGATGGCGGGAAGGAGCGGGCGACAGGGCATCCGCTGTACGACGTGCTCCACCGGCAGCCGAATAGCTTCCAGGACTCGTTTCAGTGGCGCCGGATGATGATGCGCCATATTCTGCTCTGGGGCGCCGGATACAACTTTGTCAAGCCAGGGCCGCGCGGGTTTGCCGATCAATTGGTGCCGATCCATCCGTCCAGGGTCGTCAAGACTGAGCAGGTGGAGTCTGGGCGTCTGCTGTTCCACATTCAGGACAGGACGGGTGGGCTGACGCGGACCTATACGCAGGACGAGGTGTGGCGCCTGCCAGGGTTCACCGAGGACGGGATCGAGTGCAAGTCGGTGCTGACTTACGCCAGGGATAGTGTCGGGCTGGCGCTTGCGACCGAAGGATACGCGTCGCGCTTGTTCTCGCAGGGCGCCAAGCACGGCGGGGTGCTGACGGTGCCTGGACTGCTGAACGATGAGGCGGCCGAGCGGATGGCCGCGTCGTTCCAGGCCGCGACGGCCGGGCCACGGAACTGGCATCGTCCGGTCATCCTGGAGCAGGGGACGGTCTTCAAGGAAACCACGATGACGGCCGAGGACTCCCAGTTTATTCTCAGCCGGAAGTTCTCCGTGACCGATATTGCGCGCTGGTTCGGCGTTCCGCCGCACATGATCGGCGACCTCGACCGGGCGACGAACAACAATATCGAGCAGCAGTCGCTCGAGTTCGTGATCTACAACCTGACTCCCTGGCTTGTGTTTTGGGAGCAGGCGATATTGCAGAATTTGATTTTGGCGAAAAGGACGTATTTCGCCGAGTTCAACGTCGAGGGGTTGCTGCGTGGTGACTCTGCGTCGAGGGCTGCGTTCTTCGGGAAGATGTTCCAGGTCGGGGTGTATTCGCCGAACGAGATTCGCCGGATCGAGGGCCGGAACGAGGTGGACGGTGGCGACCAGCGGTTCGTGCCGGCGAACATGCGGCCACTGGACGCTCCGTTTGTCACGCCAGGGGCGCCTTCTGGTGGGGCTCCACCGGCAGATGGTGCCCGTGCCCGTGCCATCGTCGCTGAGTCGGTCTTGCGCGTGCAGCGGAAAGAGATCGCCGCGGCGACGAAGATGACCGCGAAGCATGGCGACAATATCCCAGTGCTGGTCGCGAAGATCAGGGAGTTCTACGCGGACCACGTTCAGCTCGTCACGCAGACGCTACATCTGCCGGCGGCCGCCGCGCGACTGTATTGCGAGAGTCAGTGTGAGGATCTGCTTGTCAACGGCCTCGAGGCGACGACGCGGTGGGCGCCGGAGCGCCTTATCGAGCTAGCACTGGACACGCAGACGTCGCCATGAGCGCCATCGCGCTCGTCTGCTCGGTGTGCCATCGACAGATCGGTGCATTTGTCCCGCGTGTCACTACGGTCATCGACGGTCAGATGACCATCGTTGCGTGCGGGTTCTGCCCGCGGCCCGTATTGGCGACAGGCCAGGAGATGACGCCGGACGACATGGCGTTCCTGAAGCGCATCGGCGTGTGGGCTGATGTCCCTGGGAGCATGGAGTGAACGATTACCAGGCGCAGAGTGGCAAGTGTCAAATACAGATCGCCATTATCCCGTCAGTGTCGCCGGCCGCCGGCGCGAAGGAGCAGGAACCATCATGAAGTATTCGCATGTTCTGAACTATGTCGGCTCGACTCCGTGGGCGATCCTGGGGAGCAAAATGGACGACATCTTGTCGTTCCTGGCGCTGCGCGCGGCGGGTGGAACCCTGACGCCGGAGGAGATCCAGGCCCGTATTGGCGAGCGGACGGCTGGGGCGCCGTCGAAGCAAGGCGCGGTCGCGGTCATTCCGCTGCGCGGCGTGATCACGCATCACGTGGGGTCGATGGAGGAGTTCAGTGGGGGCATGTCCGCGGAGCGGTTTACGGCGATGTTCCAGCAGGCCGTGGCTGACGAGTCGGTCGGGACCATCGTGATCGACACGGACAGTCCTGGAGGGACGATCCCAGGTGTCCCAGAAGCGGCAGATGCGGTGTTTGCCGCCCGTGGCATCAAGCGGGTCGTGGCCGTTGCCAATGCGACGATGGCTAGTGCGGCCTATTGGATCGCGAGCCAGGCGGACGAGATCGTGGCGATCCCGAGCGCGCTCGACGCCAGCATCGGGTCGATTGGGGTGTTCACGGTACACCAAGACCTCAGTGCCTATCTAGAGAAAGAGGGCATCAAGACCACGCTGATCCGGGCTGGCAAGTTCAAGGCAGACGTGAACCCGTGGACGCCGTTGACCGATGACCAGCGTGAGGAAATACAAGGCACGGTCAATTCGGCCTATGACTCGTTCGTCAAGGCTGTCGCCAGAGGCCGTGGCGTGACGCCGACCGCGGTGCGAAGCGGCTTCGGTGAGGGGCGAGCCCTGTCGGCGGTGGACGCGAAAGCCGCTGGGATGATTGACCGGATCGCGACGTTCGATGAGATATTGCATCAAGCAGTCGGTGGGCGGTCTGCCGGCGGCCGGATGCGGGCGGACGAGGAACAGCGCGGGAGGTTGGAGCGGTTTTGACGAGTGGCCCACCGATGATGCAGGGCCATCGCTGATGCCACGGAAGCCTCGCGCGGAAGCGTCTGCCAGTCCGGTCCAGTTCCGCTTGTCACCGCAGGAGCGCCAGCGGGTTGATCAAGCTGTCCGTGTCAACCACCAGACGCTCTCAGAGTTTGGACGCGACGCGCTCCTGGACGCGGCCGAAGACTGCCTCGAGGGCGACCTGGTGTTCCGTAGGACAAAATCAAAGGGCTCTGTGACAATGTAAACAGACGACGGAACTTTCCGTAGAAAGGCCGGGTCCAGGGTGTGGCGGCGTGCGTATGCACAGCGGTTGCGCTTCGGGCGCGGCCTTTTCAATTTTCAGGAGACGAGATGGTGCTGAACATCAAGCAGATCAAGCAGGATGCGGCCGACAACGCGAAGGCCCAAGCCGATCTCAAGGTCGACGGGCGGAAGTTAATGGCCCTGGATGCGGAGGCTCGACCAGAGGATTACACTGGCCAGTTGTCCGCGATCAACGTGCAGCTCGACGGCCTGGCGGGACAGGCGGCCACGATTGCGACCGACTTGCAGTCGGCTGAACGATTCGCAGACGCCGAGCGACACTCGGGCTCCGCGCCACGGATCGTGGTGGGCGCTGACCTGGCGGCCGAACAGCCGTTCGTCAACTTGGGTGAACAACTCAAGGCGATTCACTCGATGCGGACCAACGCTGGGAGCCCGGACGTCCATGCGCGGCTCATGGCGGCAGCGCAGGGGTCTGGTGAGTCAGTGGACTCGGATGGCGGGTACCTCCTACAACCGGACTTCAAGTCGGCTATCGAGTCTCGCATGTTCGAGAATGGGGAGATCCTCTCGAGGTGCCGCGAGATCAAGTGCGGCCCGAACAGCAACGCGGTGACGTTGAAGGTTGTCGACGACACCAGCCGGGCGACCGGATCGCGGTGGGGCGGCGTGCGCGGATACTGGGTGGACGAAGGCGCAGCGCCGACCAAGAGCAAGCCGACGTTCGGCACGGTCGAACTGAAGCTGAAGAAGGTGGCGGCGCTCGGGTACGCCTCCGACGAACTGCTGGAGGACGCCGTGGCGATGTCCTCGATCTACGAGCAGGCGTTCGCGGAGGAGTTGACGTTCCTGACCGAGGACGCGGTCTTCAACGGAGACGGCGCTGGGAAGCCGACCGGAGTCGTTGGACACGCCTCGACCGTATCGGTCTCGAAGGAGACTGGGCAGTCGGCAGCCACGGTCGTCTTTGCGAACATCGTCAAGATGTGGGCGCGCATGTGGGCGCGGAGCCGGTCGAACGCGGTCTGGTTCATCAACCAAGACATCGAGCCGCAGTTGTTCCAGATGTCGCTGGCGGTTGGCACTGGCGGCGCGCCGGTGTATCTCCCGGCCAACGGGCTCTCGTCATCGCCGTTCGCGTCCCTGATGGGTCGTCCGGTGGTCCCGACGGAGTATTCCGCCACGCTCGGCACGGTGGGTGACGTCGTACTCGGTGACTTGAGTCAGTACGGACTCTTGACCAAAGGCGGCGTCAAGCAGGCGAGTTCGATGCATGTCTCGTTCACCACTGACGAGATGGCGTTCCGCGCCACGTATCGCGTGGACGGTCAACCGCTCTGGAAGTCGGCGCTGACGCCGTTCAAGGGCTCGACTCTTTCGCCAACGGTCACCTTGGCCACGAGGAGCTAACCGATGCGCTTTTCTGAGAACTTCAACCTCGTACATGTTGCCGCTGCCGTAGACGGCGCGGGCGGTGTGACGGGCGACTCGATCGACATGGGGACGCTACACAGCGTGGCTTTCCTTGTCTCGTTCGGGGCGCTTACCGGAGACGCGGTGCTGACGGCCAAGTCCGGCGCGAGCGCCGGCACGCAGACGACCGCCGAGACGATGAACTATCGCCTAGCGGACGCGGTCAAGGGTTCGGCCACGGCCGACACCTACGGCGCCTGGGCGACCTCGACCAGCCTCACGCTGACGGCGGCCACCTACGCGAACAAGACGCTGATCGTCGAGATCGATTCACAGGCGTTGACGGATGGCCAGCCGTGGCTGACGTTGGCGTTCAGCTCGGCGGCGTCGGAACTCTTGTGCAGCGTGGTATCCGCCGGCGTGCCGCGCTACAAGGCCCACGACATCCCGACCTCGATCGGAGCATAACTGATGTCTGACACACAGGCACAACGGCAGAAGTTCACCGAGATCGGCGGGCTCGGGTTCCGGGTGGACCGTGCGACGGCCGCCCTGCCACAGACCGCTGACGGCGCCCTGTTCACCGTTTCGGGTGGACGGGTCGCCGTGACCCTGATCCTGGGCGAGGTGACGACGGTCATCCAGACCCAGGCGAACAACACCAAGCTCAAGCTCAATCCGACCGCGACTGGGGCTGATCAGGACTTGTGTGCTGTGCTCAGCATCACCGGCGATCCGGTCGGCGAGCTCTACACCATCAGCGGAGTCGTTGGTGATGCGATGCGCTCCGATCTGTTGATCGGGCTCGGGATGGCGGCGTCGCCGTTCATCTTGTCGGAAGGCGACATCGAACTGGACTGTGCGGCCTCGAACACCGGCAGCGTGGCGTGGTCGATCTGGTATCTGCCGCTCGACACGGGCGCGGTGATCGTCGCGGCGTAACGCGACAAGGAGTAGGGACGCATGGCAGGCAGCGCAACGGTCACCTACTCGGAGACACGCCACGGCATGCGGTCGGTGACGTGGGCATGGACATCTGATGCTTCAGGCGACGTGAGCGGAACCGACACGAGGGCCATCTCTGGCCAGGCGGTGCGCTGGGTATCGAACCCCGGCGCCACGGCGCCAACCGCCGACTACGACGTCACGGTGCTCGACGCCGACGGTGTGGATGTGGCGGTGGGCGTGCTGGCGGATCGGCACACGTCCAACTCCGAGGCAGCCTTTCCGGCTGCGAACACGTACCATGCGTTCGACGGCGTGCTGTCGCTTGTGGTGAGTACTGCGGGCAATGCGAAGTCTGGGGCGTTGACCATGTATTACCGGTGATCTGATGGCGTTGTCACTGACATCGGCGCCGGAGACTGAGCCGGTCACGGCCGCGGAGGCGAAGGATCAACTGCGCGTTGATGTGACGGATGACGATGATTGGCTGAACAACTTCGGCATTCCGACGGCTCGGCGCATCGCCGAGACGTTTACGCACCGGGCGCTCATCACGCAAACGTGGGTGCTGCGCCTGACTGGGTTCGGTGGCAGGCCGATCTACCTGCCCCGGCCTCCGCTGGTGTCGATCTCGACCGTGGCTTATACCGACTCGGCAGGCGCCGCGCAGGCGTGGGCCGAGTCGGGCACGGGCTACGATCTCGAGCAACCGACCGGGGAACAGGCGCTGCACGCGTCTATCCGGCCGGCGTATGGCGAGAGCTACCCGTCAACGCGGAACGAGGTTGACGCCGTGGCGATCACGTATGTGGCCGGGTATGGGGCCGCGAGCACTGTCCCGGTCGGGATCAAGCACGGGATTCTGATGCTGATTGCCGACCTCTACGAGCAGCGGCGTAGTGAGGTGCTCGGCACGAGTCGGAGCAAGACGTACTTGACCGCGGAGTCGCTGTTGTCACCGTTCAGGGCAGACCGATTAGATCTGCGATTCGATTAAGTGAGGATATATGGCTGAAGCCCTAGACCTGAAGTTTGCGCTCCAACTGGTGGGGTCGCTCACAAACGCGCAAGCCCTCACGACGCCGAGCGACCCGGTCAACCAGAAGTACACGATCCCGTTCAGCAACGGGACGGCCGCCAACCAGGGCAACATGCTCTGGCACGACCAGCGGACCATCGCTGCCAGTGGCACCGAGAATCTGGACATGGCTGGCTCGCTCGTCAGCGAGTTCGGCACGACGATCACCTTTACGGTCCTCAAGGGGATCGTGGTATACGCGGCCACGGCCAACACGAACAACGTGGACATCTCGAGGCCGTCGTCGAATGGGCTCGTCCTGTTCGCTGCTGCGTCAGACAAACTGGCTGGCATCAGGCCGGGCGGGCTGTTCGCGTGGATCGATCCGAGCGCCGCAGGGCTCACGGTGACGGCCGGCTCTGGTGATCTCTTGACGTTCACCAATAGTGCGGGTTCGACTGGCGTGACCTACGATGTGTGGCTGTTCGGAGAAGTCTAAGAGCCACGCATGAAGCCAGTTTATCTCAGGCAGCGTGTCACGGCCGAGGCTCGCACAGAGACTGGTGACGATCACGGTGGGTTTACTGAATCATGGACGGCGGTGAGTGCGGCGCTGACGCGGATGTCGGCGAAGGTGCTGCCGCTGGTGGGGCGGGATCTGGAGCGGGCGCGCCAGGTGGACCCGCGCATCTCCCATGAAGTGACGCTGCGCTATTGGGCCTCGTTTGTTGCGGATCTCGCCGGCGGGCGGGCTCGGCTGGTGTACCACCCGACGTCGGCGGCTGGCAATAACCGCACGCTCGAGATCGTGACGCCGCCGGTGGATATCGAAGAGGCCCATCGGTTTCTGCTGATGCAGTGCCGGGAGTCTGCCTGATGTTCATGGTGAGTGACGAACCGACGCAGGCGTTCGTGGACGCCATTCGGACGCGATTAAAGGCCGATGCGGCGATGGTGGCGCTGGCCTCCGGCGGCATCTGGGACCATGTGTCAGGCGAGTCCCGGACGAGCTACCCGTATATCGTGTTGGGGCGCCGCGGGATGACGCGAGACGTGGGCGCGATGCAGGTACCAGGCGGGCGCGTGACGCTACACATCGACGGGTGGAGCAACTACCTCGGACAATACGAGATGGCGCAGATTCTTTCGCGTATTTCGATCCTTCTCGAGCGCGCGACCCTCGCCGTGGGCGGCTTCGCGATGGTGGGCGGGTCGCTGACGTGTGAGATGTCAGAGGTGTTCGACGAAGTCGACGAGGACAAGCCGGACGATCGGCTGTATCACGGCGTGCAGCGGTGGACGGCGGACGTCGAGGAGGCTGCGGCATGACGGCATTCGAGGCGGCGCTGCTCGACGTGCTGGCGGACAACCGCAACGAGATGGTGCGGCTCCGGGAGTCGATCGAGGTCTTGGCGTCGGCCCTCATACCCCTGGCGTCTGAGTCTTCGGAGGCGCCGGAGCCGTGCCTGCACCCGCATGAGCTCCGCACGGACTTCGGCGTGACGGACGGTCAGCCGGACTGGGTCTGTCGCTGCGGACACCAATCGCGTACAGTAGAGGGGTCACATGCCATTCAAGCGCACGTTTCGTGAACCTGTTGCTGAGTCTGTCACTAAGCCTGTCGATGAGGCTGTGGCTGTCCCAGAGGTTGCAGCTCCGGTTGCGGCCGTGGCGCCGGGCCCAGGTGATACCGTAGGGCCGATCACATACGCGGCGGCTCCGGCGGCTCCGCTGCCGCTTGGGCCAGGGGACTCGGTGCCTGGTGAGGTGTTGGCGCCGGCACCGCTCGCGGCGAAGGCGGAGGGGCCAGGCGATGGGCCAGAAAGTGAGTTTGAGGTGCGCGCGGCGCCGGCCTTTGGGCCCGGTGACGTGGACTCGCCTCGGGCTGCGATTCGGATACCACGGCGACGATCGTCGGGTGCAAACGCGTTGACGTCTACATCAGGAGCATAACAGTGGCCAAGCATATCCTCTACGACGCCGAGGTGGTAGTGAACTCGGTCGATCTCAGTGACCATGTGGAGTCGGTCGAGTTCCCTGCCGGACTCAACTCCCATCCTGCGGCGGCCATGAGTGACATCCAGGACTACGATCTGCCAGGGACGCAGACCGTTGGGCCTGTTGTCGTCAATTTCTACCAGGACTATGCTGCGAGCAAGGTGTACGCGACGTTGCAGCCGCTCTGGGCGAACCGGACGACGTTCACAATGACGGTCAAGGCGACGACAGCGGGGGACTCGGCGACGAACCCGAAGTTCTCAGCCAGTTTCTTCCTGGCATCGGCGCCGTTCATTGGGGCCGCGCGTGGGGACCGTCACATGGTACAGGCGACGTTCAACGTCGCTGGCGCGCTCACGTTCGACGTTTCGTAGGGCTGACACACAAAGGAGTAGGGTATGAGCATTCTGAATCGCGAGGCGCTGATGGCGGCTGCCTCGTCTGGGGAACTCCCGCGCGTGCGGGTCGAGGTGCCGGAGTTGGGTGGGTTCGTCTGGGTCCGCGGGATGTCGGGTATCGAGCGCGATGCCTGGGAGAAGGCGCTGGTGGTCCGCCGGCGTGATGGGTCGGTGAACGTCAAGAGTGAGAACTTGCGGGCGCGGCTGGCCGCGAAGGTGCTGGTGGACGAGTTCGGCACCGCGCTCCTCCAGGACGGCGATGCTCAGGTGCTCGGTGGGCTGCGCGTGGATGTATTGCAGCGCATTTTCAACGAGGCCCAGAAGCTGTCGGGGTTCAGCGATGAGGATCTCGATGACTTAAAAAAGGATTCCGGGGCGGAGGATGGGAGCGTTTCATCTTCGAGCTCTCTCTCCGCCTCGGAATAACACGCCGGCGCCTGCTAGACGAGACGAGCTCGACTGATCTGTCTGGGTATCTTGCGCTGTTCTTCGTGCAGTCGGAAGAAGCAGAGCATCAGCGGCACGTTCGAGAGTCAGGGGACGGGCAGGTGATCGTGTCTGGCCGTGATCGCGGCGATGAGGGTGTCGACGATGAGTAGGCCGAACAATGCCGCCGCAATCGGCGCACACATCCAGGGACTCCGTGAGCTGAAGGCGCAGTTCCAGCGGCTGCCGGAGGTCGTTCGGGACCGCCTGAATGCCGAGACGGAATGGGCCGTACGTCGCGGCGTGCAGACGGCGCAACGTAACCTTGAGAGTAATCCATCGATCGATACCGGGGCGCTCCGCGACCAGATCGGTTGGGCGATGAACTGGAAGGCTGGCCGTGGTAGCTTTGGCGTCAAGCCTGCCACGACGACGTTCAGGAGCGGCGGTAAGCGCATCCGTATCAAGGGCATCGTGAAGTCGAATGCCAAGTCGGCGCAGGGATTCACGAAAGACCAGCCATCGCGTCGGGCGCATTTCGTGGAGTTCGGCACGCGGAAGATGAAGTCCGAGCCGTTCATGCTACCTGCGGCCGAGGCGATTAAGGCGCCATACCTGGCTCGTGTCCTGCGGTCAGGGAAGAGTATTGAGCGCGATATGAGCACGGTCGGCGGGCGGTTCATGTAATGGCGACCCTCGCGAACCTGATCGTCAACGTGACCGCGAGCACGGTCAGTCTCGACCGAGACATGGGCCGCGCCATGCGTAACCTGGACAAGATGGGCCAGAACATGACCCGCGTTGGCCGAGGGCTGACGGCGGGGTTGACGCTGCCGATCCTGGGCGTCGGCGCCGGCGCGCTCAAGCTGGCAATGGACTTCGAGTCCAGTTTCGCCGGCGTGCAGAAGACGGTCACCGCGACCGAGGCAGAGTTCGCGGTGTTGTCGCAAGGCTTCCGCGACATGGCGAAAGAGATCCCGGTCAGCGTCAACGCCCTCAACCGGATCGGAGAAGCGGCGGGCCAGCTCGGCATCGAGACGGATAACATCCTCGGATTCACGCGGGTCATGGCTGACCTTGGCGTGACCACGAACCTCTCGGCCGAAGAGGCGGCGACGGCGCTGGCGCGCTTCGCCAACATCACGCAGATGTCGCAGGGGGACTTCGATCGCCTCGGGTCCACGGTGGTCGCGTTGGGGAACAACCTGGCGACGACGGAGGCCGAGATCGTGGAGTTCGGGCTGCGGATCGCGGGCGCCGGCGTCCAGATTGGCTTATCGGAGGCGCAAATACTCGCGGTCGGCGGCGCGCTGTCGTCGCTTGGGATCAAGGCGGAAGCCGGCGGCACCGCGATCTCGAAAGTCATGATCGATATGGCGCTCGCGGTCGAACAAGGCGGGGCGAAACTCACCGCGTTTGCTGGCGCGGCGGACATGTCAGCGGCTGAATTCAAGCAGGCGTTCGAGACGGACGCGGCCTCGGCGCTGGTCGCGTTTGTCGAAGGGTTGGGGAGCGCGGAGGCACGCGGGAAGTCCACGCTCGGCGTCCTGGCCGACATGGGTATCTCGCAACAACGGCTCCGCGATGCGCTGCTCCGCACGGCGAGTTCCGGCAATTCGCTCGCTGAAAGCCTGACCATCGGCTCGGCGGCCTGGGTTGAAAACACGGCGCTCACCGACGAGGCCTCGAAACGCTACGAGACCATGATCTCGCAGCTCACGATTCTCTGGAACTGGGTCTATGACCTCGGGATCACGCTCGGCGACACGCTCATGCCTGTCCTGAAGGCCGTGATCGAGGCGTTCAAGGGGTGGTGGCCACACGTCGAGAAGGCGGTGCAGTGGTTTGGTGAACTCTCGCCTGGGATGCAGAAGATCATCATTGGATTCTTTGCCTTGCTGGCGGCGCTCGGCCCGATCCTGCTCGTATTTGGGGCCCTGGCGGCGTCCGTCTCGGCGGTGATCGCGATCTGGCCGATGCTCGTGACGGGGTTCCTCGCGATCACGGGACCGCTCGGCCTCACCATTATCGCGGTGACGGCGTTGTACACCGCGTGGAAGAACTGGGACACGCTCTGGCCGATGCTCAAAAATCTGTGGGAGGGCATCAAAGATTGGTTCGGCGAGAACGGTCTAATCGGCCTCCTGAAGAAAATCCCCGGTCCAATCGCGGGCGTCGTCAAGGCCTTCGAGTGGATGTTCGACAAGGTGGTGGGGAACTCGTACGTCCCAGACATGGCCAAGGCGGTGAAGGCTGAATTCGCCAGCATGGGCAGCGCTATGGTCATGACGACCGACGAGGCCACCGCCGCGGTGACGGCGCGCATGGCCGAGTTACAAGGCATCGCTAACAATCTCTTCGGCGCCACCGCCATCAGTCGGGCCGAGGATATGGTCACGGCGCTCGACGGCATCGGGAACGTGACCAAATTGACCACCGAGGCCACCGTCCAACTGCACGGGGCGGTCACGGCCGCGATCGACGTCTATAAGGCGTTGGGCGAATCGGCACCAGCGGATCTCCTGAAGGTTCAGGCCGCCACCCTACCCCTCCTGGCGTCCACGGGCGGCTATGTGCGGGATCTCATGACCGTGGTCCCGGCGTTGGAACAGGTCACGACGGCGACCTGGGCGTATCTCCTACCGGCACAACATGGAGCCGCCGCCCTGATCAAATCCTCCGAGGCGGCGAAAGCGGCGCAACGGGAATTGAGCGACCTGGGGATGATTGCGCCGACGGTCGCGGCGCAGATGGGCACGGCGGCGATCAAGATCGCGACGGACGCCGAGACGATGATGGACAAGATCAAGGGCGTCGCGACGTCGGTGATCGGGGATCTCAACAACGTGTTTATGTCGGCGTTCGAGGGGGGCGGCGGGATTGGTGGCGCAATCAAATCCCTGGCGACCAATCTGGCATCCGGACTCTTGGCGTTGATCCCTGGGGTCGGGCCGATCCTGAGTCAATTCGCCGGGGCGATCGTGGCGGGCTTCTCACGGATCGGGAAATTATTCGGCGGTCTGTTCGGGAAATCGGACGCGGCGAAAGCGAACGACGCCGCGACGAAGGACATCATCGCGTTGCAGGCGCAGTTGCTCAAATTGCACGGGTCGGTGGACAATATCCGCAAGATTGGCGGCGCGGCCGGCGATGCCTTGGCTGGCGCGTGGGGGTCTCGAGGCACGGCGGGTCTGGCGCATTTCAACCGACTGCTCGCGAAGTTCGAGAGCAAGATGGCTGATGCGGCCGCGTTCTCGGCGCAGTTCGCGAGCACGCTCGACATCGTCGCGTCGTCAGGCGCTCTCGTCACAAAAGAATTCGCTGACGTCATCAGGCAGATGGACGAGATGGGCGCGGCGACCGAAGAGATCAGCCAGTTTGTGCTCGGGCAGCTCGGCGCGGCCGTGGAGGGTCTCGGCGCGGCTATCGCGAATACCCACGTCACGACCCAAGGGGCGGCAGACGCGTTGTCGGCTGGCCTGGTCGTGTCGTTCAACGAGATGGTCGCGCGCGGCATGTCTGCCTCTGAGGCGTTGGCAGCCATCGGTCCAGCGGCCGAGACGCTGCGCGAAAAGATGATCGCGGCGGGGCTCGATGGTGGGGCCGCGTTCCAGCAGATTGCGGCCATGTCTGCGCTGGCCGGCGACGAGATCAACGGGCCGCTCCTGGGCGGGATTCACGGATCGGTCGACGCGATGGTCGGGCTGCACAACGCCGGGGTGCTCGACCAGGCGATGTTCGTCGGGTTGGCGAATCAGGCCACGCAGACGTTCCAGCAGATCGTGGACAATGGCGCGGACGCGAAGACGGCGATGGCGCTCATCGCGCCGGACATTCAGCGCATCTGGGAACTCCAGCAGGACTTCGGATTTGAGGTAGATGCTGCGACGCAGACGCTCATCGACCAAGGGATCAAGTCTGGTCTCGTCGGGGAGGCCCATCGTGACGCTGGGGATGTGGCGACAAAGGCGATGCAGGATGCCGCCGATGCCATGAAGGCAGTCGCGGATATTCTGATCCAGATGTTCAGCGACGCCGGCGATGGTTCGGAGGACTTCGCCGCGCGCGCGGCGGCTGCGGTGGCTTCGATTCCCACGAGCCTCAGGACGGTCCATGAGATCGTGACGGTCTATTCGGGAGGCGGCGGCGCTCCGTTCGCCGGCGTGCCAGGCTTCGCGGAGGGCACTGGTGGGCGGTTCCCGGACTTCGGCTCTGGGACGTTAGCGACGCTCCACGGGAAAGAGCGGGTGGTCACAGAGTCAGAAGGACGTGCCGAAGCTGCCGGTGCGGAGTCGATCAGTGAACAACTGCGGGCCATGAATGCGAATTTTGAGCGGTTTATGCGGGGTCAGCCGCAGGCGAATGCGATCGCGCTCTCCGAGGCGCTGTTGCTGTCAGGTATGAGCCGGTAATGGCGTCAGTGACGCGGGCGGTCTGGGTGCAACTCGTCACTGACATTTGGGCAAGCATCACGGACGACCTGGCGCATCGCACGCCGCTGAATATCCGGTACGGCATCAAAGGGAACGGACCGCTGGCGCTGACCGCTAGCAGTGGGCAGTTGACGTGCTCGATGCGGAACCATGCCGGGAACAGCGTGGGCTCGCAGGGTGCCTATTCTCCTGGGCACGCGAACGCTCGGGCGGGCTGGACGTTTGGGGTTCCGATCCTGGTATCGCTGACGGATGGGGTGGCGACTGCGTTCTCGGTGTCCTCGGTGACGCGCTCGGGGTCCACGGCCACGGCCACGACTTCTACGAATCACGGGCGAACGACAGGCGACTGGGTAGAGATTGCGGGCGCGGTTGAAACGGATTACAACGGCCCCTTTCAGATCACGGTCACTGGGGTGGCGACGTTCACGTATACGGTCTTCAACAGCCCTGGCACGCCGGCGAACGGCACGATCACGAGCACGCGCACGCATATCAAGTTCCGCGGCAAGGTGCGCTCGATTGAGCCTGACGCGGGTCAGTACCGCGAGCAGCAAGTACACGTCACGGCCTACGACGGGATGCGCGATCTGGCCGAGGCCAATGTGCGCGATGTGGCGCTCCAGGTTGACCAGGGCGAAGACGATATTCTGACATCGATCCTGGACGCGGTCCCGGCGGACGCACAGCCGACGGCGCGCAGCCTGGCGACCGGTATCGACACGTATCCGTATGCCTTCGATCAGGTTGGGGGTGGGCGCAAGGCGCTCTCGCTCATCCAGGAGGTCGCCAGTAACTCCCGCGGGTTCATGTTTATGAAGGGAGACGGCACGTTTGTCTATCAATCGCGCCACGGGCGGTCGATCACGGCGAGTTCCTACACGTTTTCCAACAGTATGCGCGCCTTGGCGGTGCCGGCCACGCTGGATAATGTGTTTAATCATGTCCTGGCGATCGTGCATCCCAGGTCGGAAGATGCCGAGGCGACGACGGTGCTCTATGCGCTCACCGGAGCGCCTCCAGAGATCCAGCCAGGTGCGTCGCTAACCATAATCGGGAATTTCCGCGATCCAACCAACGTCACGGACAAGACCCTGATCGGTGGGACGGCGGTGGTCACGCCCGTCGAGAATACGGATTACGACGGCAATTCCGCGGCGAACGGGAGCGGCTCGGACCTGTCCTCGAGTCTGTCTGTCGCGCTCACGGCCTGGGCATCGTCGGCCAAGTTCGTCATCACGAACAACCACGCCACGACGCCGATCTTTCTCGTGAATACCAGCGGGGTGACGCTCCT